>OIEZ01000061.1_pt1 | contig 28165 bp, 35 predicted proteins | sample 1581941 | NCBI WGS metagenome assembly OIEZ01 (sample SAMN04414078, study PRJEB24778) | human gut metagenome | material: faecal | host: Homo sapiens | reverse complement strand
AAAAGGTGATATAATTCTAAATGAAGGTGATATCTGTAATTGCCTATTTTATATAGAAAAGGGATTTATTAGACAGCACTACCTAAAGCATGATAAGGATGTGATAGAACATTTAGCATGTGAAAAAAATGTTGTCTGGTGTATTGACAGCTATTTTAACCGAGAGCCAACACATCTTATGATGGATGCTGTAGAAAACAGTGTTTTATGGGAAATTCCGCGTGATATAATGGAAGAATATGGAAAATAAGAAGGAAGAGCCAACTTTGAACAAGGTAACGTTCGTAAACGGTGTGCAGATTAAAAACAAAAGTGGAAAGCACTGATGTGGGATAATTTTATCTATTATGGTAAGATTAATCAAAACAGAGACAGTCATAAGTGTACTGATGGGGCATTTTATAAAGAAATTATTGTTTATCTTGCTGTTTGTCGGGGTACTGATTGCTCCGGCAAACGCACAAAACGAAAAGAATATGTATTCGTACAAGAAAATTGGCAACAAGTATATTGTCAGCATTAACAATCATACTGAAATTGTGAAAGCCCTGAATGCTTTCTGCAAGGAGAAAGGAATTCTGTCGGGTTCTATCAACGGGATTGGTGCTATCGGAGAGCTGACCCTCCGTTTCTTCAATCCCAAGACAAAAGCATATGATGATAAGACATTCCGGGAGCAAATGGAAATATCCAACCTTACAGGGAATATATCATCTATGAATGAGCAGGTATATCTTCATTTGCATATAACCGTCGGCAGGAGCGACTATTCCGCTTTAGCCGGACATCTACTTTCCGCAATACAGAATGGTGCAGGGGAGTTCGTGGTGGAAGATTATAGCGAGCGGATAAGTCGCACATATAATCCAGATTTAGGCCTGAATATATACGATTTTGAAAGATAGTTGCCTATAAATATCGCTTGGAATACAGGATAATACATCATTCAGCTTAGATGATATATATCAAAAAAAGTTTATCAATTCTGTCACGTTAACTTTGCAACAGAAATAATTTAAAGACTATCAAATATGGATAAAGACAAGGATATGAGCCGCCGGAGATTCCTTAAAATGGCGGCATTGACAGGAGCTGCCATGTGTGTCGGGCCTACCTTGAACAAGGTAACGGCAGCAGAACGGGTATGGATGGGGAAACAACAAGTTGCAAACAACATCCCTGCAGGCATGGCGGCGGTGCGCACTCGGCGAACATTGGGACACGGAAATACGGCATTCACTGTTTCTGCAATGGGATATGGCTGTATGGGCTTGAACCATAACCGCAGCCAGTACCCGAGCAGGGAAAAAGAAATCGCCCTGGTGCATGAAGCTGTTGAACGTGGGGTGACCCTTTTCGATACAGCCGAAAGCTACGGCTACCACATCAATGAAAAATTGGTCGGCGAAGCCTTGAAAGGATATACCGACCGGGTATTTGTGTCATCGAAGTTCGGACATAAGTTTGTAAACGGTGTGCAGATTAAAACCGAAGAGGACAGCACTCCGGCCAACATCCGCCGGGTTTGTGAAAACTCGTTGCGCAATCTCGGAGTTGAAACATTGGGCATGTTCTACCAGCACCGCATAGACCCGAACACACCGATTGAAGCGGTGGCTGAAACATGCAGCAAACTCATCAAGGAAGGTAAAATCCTGCATTGGGGCATGTGTGAAGTAAACGTTGATACCATCCGCCGTGCGCACAAGATATGTCCGGTTACGGCAATCCAAAGCGAATATCACTTGATGCACCGCATGGTAGAGACGAACGGAGTGTTGGAGCTGTGCGAGGATTTGGGCATCGGTTTCGTTCCATACAGTCCGCTGAACCGTGGTTTTTGGGCGGTATGATCAATGAATATACCAAGTTTGATGTTACCAACGACAACCGGCAGACCTTGCCACGCTTCCAGCCCGAAGCCATACGCGCCAACTATCGTATTGTGGAAGTTCTTAACGCTTTCGGCCGTACAAGAGGCATTACCCCGGCACAGATAGCTTTGGCCTGGCTGATGAACAAGAAGCCTTTTATCGTGCCTATTCCGGGCACCACCAAACTCTCTCATCTAGAAGAGAACCTTCGTGCCTGCGACATCCGTTTCACGGCAGAAGAGATAGAAGAACTGGAAACAGCCGTAGCTGCCATTCCTGTGGTGGGTAGCCGCTACGATGCCTTGCAGGAGTCTAAAATCCCAAAATAATCCGTGTATGAAGAAACAGATATTTTACATGACGTTCATCGCTTTACTGTCGGGCTGTAATTGTTACAAAGGGAATATTCTGCAAATAGAGGAACAAGGCAGTTTTGCCGTAGGTGGCACCGTACTGACCGATTCATTGGGACACAAATACCACGGCGACCATGCTTATGTATTTTATCAGAAACCGGTTGATGCACGGAAATATCCGCTTGTTTTTGCACATGGTGTCGGCCAGTTTTCCAAAACATGGGAGACCACTCCTGACGGACGCGAAGGGTTTCAGAATATATTTCTTCGCAAAGGTTTCTCCACCTATCTTGTCGACCAGCCTCGCCGGGGAAATGCCGGACGGAGTACGGAAGCTGTCACACTGGAACCGGTATTCGATGAAGAAGAATGGTTCAACCGTTTCCGTGTGGAAATCTATCCTGATTATTTCGAGGGTGTACAGTTCAGTCGCGACCGGGAAGTCTTAAACCAGTACTTCCGGCAGATGACGCCGACCATCGGACCTTTGGACTTCGATGTCTATTCCGATGCCTATGCTGCTCTTTTTGACAAAATCGGTCCGGCCATATTTGTCACTCATTCACAAGGCGGTCCGGTGGGTTGGTTTACTTTGCTCAAAACGAAGAACATCAAAGCCATTGTAGCATACGAACCCGGTGGAAGTGTACCCTTCCCAACCGGTCAAGTTCCCGAAGAAGGCAAAGTCTTGACACGGTCTAAAAAAACAGAAGGAATAGAAGTCCCTATGGCAGTTTTCAAGAGATACATGGAAATTCCCATCATCATTTACTATGGGGATAACCTGCCCGAAACAGACGAACATCCGGAACTTTACGAATGGACACGCCGTCTGCATCTCATGCGCAAGTGGGCCGAAATGCTCAATAAGCTGGGCGGTGACGTGACGGTCATTCATCTGCCCGATGTCGGTCTGCATGGGAATACGCACTTCCCGATGTCGGATTTGAACAATGTGGAAGTAGCTGACCTGCTGTCGAAGTGGCTGTATGAGAAACAGCTGGACAGATAGAAATTAACAGAGGATAACCCCAAAACCTAAATAAAAATAGTTATGAAACTGAAGTGCTTATTGGCAATGCTGCTCTTAACCTTCCCTTTCGTGCAGCAACACTCCGGCTGTTGAAGATAAGATAGATTCGTTGCCTCACTCAGAGCCGGGGAAAACATTGATAGTCTATTTCTCATGGAGCGGACATACGCAAACTGTAGCCAACATTATCCATGAACTTATTGGATGCGACATGGTGGAGATTGAACCGGAAGAACCCTATTCTGATGAATATAATGAAGTGGTTGACCGTTTCAAAAATGAAAGAGACAATCATATTCTTCCAGCTCTGCGTACAAAAGTAGAGAATATGGATGATTATGATACATTGATTATCGGTAGTCCTATTTGGGGTGGTCTTCTGTCTTCTCCTGTAAAAAGTTTCCTGTCCGGTTATGATTTGTCCGGGAAAAAGATACTCCCATTCTGTACACATGGAGGAAGCGGAACAGCACAAAGTGTGGATAATATCCGCAAACTATGTCCCCATGCTGAAATATTGCTGTTTATGGCAGTCAAACTGCAAACTCTCGGAATGAAGTGAAAAAATGGCTGTCAGAAGCCGGATTTTCTGTCGAATTAAATTACGCCCGTTTAATAGTTTTAATACTGAAATGAAATATCCTTTGTTATCCGCACTCTTTCATCCCCTTTTTCAGAGATTTGCAGATAGACCAGTAGTTGAGATTAGGGAATATGAGATTGTCTTCCTGACAGGGTCGGTAACGCTCGATAATCTGCAAAGGAGTATCCAACAGTTTCACTTGGAACGGCACTTTTGTCTTGTACCGTTTGGACAATATCCACTTCTCACCATTCACTTCTACGATGTTGCTATTGGTTAGTTCCTTGATGTCCACGAAAGAGAGGGCAGTGAAGCTGGCGAAAACAAAAATGTCACGAATATAGAACAGTTGGACATCCCCAACTCGTGCGTCATCAACGTTTTCAGTTCATCTTCCGTCAGGAACTCACGTTCCGTCACATTAGGGCTGATGTGGAATTGGGCAAACGTTTTTTTCGGTATTAGTCCGTTAAAGTGCACACACATGACAACGCCTTTCAGCCACATGCATTTTTCCCATATCGTCCCGTTGTGAAGTCCCGCTTTCGTTGATAGGTAGGCTGCAAACCCCTTGATGAAGTCGGGCTTAATCTCCAGCATGAACATATCCGTCCGTCTGTAAAAAGACTTGATGAACGCTGCCACATGGTTTCTTGCCACCACCCGTGAACGGTGGTTGCCATTACCCTGTCTTTTCCGACACGCTTCTTGAATACTTCGTTCTCACGTCCGGACGCTTTGAGCAGTGTCTCATACTCACTGCCGATACCCTGATAAGCATTGCTCACCATTTCAGCCGTCACGAACGCTTCACGGTCGAATATACGCAGGTAGTGCTTGATGATTTGAGCCTTGATGTTGTCAAGGGCAAGGTTGATATCACGTACTTCCGCACTCTTGCCTTTCGCCCTGTTCCCTTTCACGTCCCAAAGCGTTTTCGGGATACTCTACTTATAGCTGAACTGCGTCACAATCCCGTTAATCGTTACCCGTCCTATGATGCGGACAATATCGTTTTTCTCCTTGTTGCCGTTCACGTAGAACAGCACTTTGAATGTACTTCTTGCCATACTCGTTTTTTAAGTTTAAAATTAAGTATCAATGAGTTATGCCTTGTAAACCAACCGAAGCCATACGGAGAAAAATTCAGCACGGAGTATCAAAAACCACCTTTCACGGGGTAATGATTTAGCAACCTTTCTACTTCATAAATTTACTTTTTTTTGCGTTACCTCGTTTTATGCCTTTGTCCTCATTTGTCCTCACAAACGCTTTATTCATAGCCGTTTTAAAAACATTTCCGCCTTTCTATTCCTCTTTTCCACAGATTTTTAGTAAATTTATATCCGTCTAATTTTTAAGGTCCTATGTTCAGACTCAATCTAACCAAACATTGCATAAAGTGGTACTGTTTCATCCAAATGCAACTGATGGACACGTTCGTACATTATTTTGTGCTTGTATCGTTATATCTATTGCAGCTATTATCTGTAGTTCATTTGTATCCATGGCCCATTACAGACAGGCGTTATTCAGTATGACTTATTTTTCCTCCCTGGTGTTTTTTTGTGGAGTATGCATTGCGCATTTGCGGCACCGGTCAAATATCCGGATAGAGACATAAACCGTACACGATGGAAATATATTTTTTCATTCTATGGTTTGTGGACTCCGTGACCATTCTCCCTTATATGTTAACCTATATGTATTGGGATACGAATATTGTCCATGTCATTATCCTCCTTTACATTTTTATTATTGTCAAATAGATAAGATACTTACGGAAGAGTGGGTTATGACCTATATACCTGCGGTATCATGGTCTGTTTTTCTGCTATTCTGCTATACTATATAGAGCTTAATGTACAGCTTGAGGATTTCAAAACATTCGTGACGGGCTTTGGTGGGCAGTAATTCTAAGACTTTAAATAAAGAAAAATTAAGCCACCCCTTAAAAAAAAGAGATATTTCCTTTCAAAGAATTCATTTCTTTTATTACATTTGTATTAGTCTTTTGAAAATAGAAGATTTATAGTAAAGCGTTAAGGCATTATCCAAGTTCAGGAAATCCCCAATTTCGAAACAACAATTGGATAATACATTGGACGCTCCACGTTCTATCTATATAGATTTTTGTTATATATAGACGTGGGGCTTTGTGTATTATATGTTGTTGAGTATGGGGATACTTCTGAACGGTAATACCAAAGTTCCCACGCTTAACTTTATATAAACACAACTCCAGGGAACAGGGTTGGCTTATAATAAACATTATGAAAGCAACTTGTTTTAAAAGCGAGACAACTGTCTCCAACGACTTTCCCCCTTTGTTTGTTACTGTCTTTTGTGGAATATTCTATCCTTTCATTTCCATTCCTGTCTCTTTCGGAACATACCGTTCATTATCATACAAATTACATGCCAAAGCACTTTTCTGCCTTCTCCTGCTATGGTACTAGATAATAGTAACTCCCCCTATCACATAGAGGAAGAACTTTGGTTACAGATACTTTCTCTGTCAAGAGAGTTGCAGGAGTGTAAAGCTAGTCTGCACCATAATACTTTGGACTGTATTTCCGATAAGATTGAAGGAATAGAAAGAGAACTGGATGTCTTATTGGATATTCTGCAAGGGAGGCAAGACAAAAAGACATCATAGTGCTATTTTTTATGACAATTTGTCTACACCGATAAGTTATCCTATTATTTAAGCCTCGTTTAAGAATTCCGTTTTATGGGTTACCCACAATCGAATGGAATTTTTATATACTGAGAATAACACATGATATTAGTAATGGATTTTCAATATTCAGAGTGATAATGGATAAACGAATAGAAAACGCCATGAATGAGTTGATCAATACAGAAATATGGTCAACCGGTTTATACCTGTCATTGCAGGTTTATTTTGAAGATGAACGGCTTCCAATACTTAGCTCCTGGCTGAACTCCCAAGCACAGGACAATATGAACAAGGTTTATCAGATGATGAATCGGATATGCCATGATGGAGGATGTGTTGTAATCAATGAAATGAAACGGGATACACATGAATGGACAACGCCATTGAATGCCTTGAATGAATTGCTTGAACATGAGCAGTACATATCACGTCAGGTAAACACATTTCTCATATTATGCTGGAATGTAAGCATGTCCTTCCATTCTTTCATCAGCGGGCTGTATGCAGACCGTATATATGTAAGTACGGCATTTATGGAATTGTTACGTATCCTCGCCAAGGAAAACGAACGGAAACTACCTTATTTTTGACGGTATGGATTTAAGATTGATGTTATGCAAAATTTAATATTGCAGAATGCTATCTGGTATGTTTTTTGCGATATAATAATCGATAATAAACTATATGTCATCATGGATATATTTGTATATTTAACATTGTGTTTCACTTCGCTATTCACCTTGATGGACCCTCTTGGAGTGATGCCGGTATTCCTGCAAATGACTGATGGAATGGATACGAAAGAACGCAGATATATCGCCTTGAAAGCATGTACCATTGCATTTATCATATTAGTCCTTTTTACATTATCGGGCAGGTTTCTGTTTCATTTTTTCGGCATCTCAACAAACAGATTCCGGATTGTGGGAGGTATCATCATCTTTAAAATCGGATATGATATGTTGCAGGCACATTTTACCCATGTGAAACTGAATGAAACTGAACGAAAAGAATATTCCAAAGATATAACCATCACACCTCTTGCCATTCCGATGTTATGCGGTCCGGGAGCGATTTCCAGTGGAATAACATTGATGGAAGATGCTTCGGAATATACTTTCAAAATAGTATTGCTTGGCGTAATCGCTTTGGTCTGCATTCTTTCCTTCTTTATTCTGTGCGCGTCCACCCAGCTTTTAAAAATCTTGGGAGAGACGGGAAACAATGTGATGATGAGACTGATGGGACTTATTCTAATGGTGATCGCCGTGGAATGTTTTATCAGCGGGATACGTCCGGTATTAATTGAAATCTTGAAACAAGCCCATGCTTGTTCTTAAAGAAGAGAGATAATTTGGATTTATTATTAACATTAAAAGTTTGATTCATCATGACTGAAAAATTGCAAAATGCTCTGAATGAGCAAATCACAGCAGAATTATGGTCTGCCAACCTGTATTTATCAATGTCTTTTTATCTGGAAAGAGAGGGCTTTTCCGGAATGGCTCGCTGGATGCAGAAACAGTCTGCAGAAGAGACCGGGCATGCATATGCCATTGCCGGGTACATGATTAAGCGTGAGGCAACCCCGAAAGTAGACAAGGTCGATGTGGTTCCACAAGGTTGGGGTAACCCTGTTGAAGTATTCGAGCATGCTTTGGAGCATGAAAAACATGTTTCCAAACTGATTGATGAGTTGGTACAGGTAGCATCCGAAGAGAAAGACAATGCCACTCAGGACTTCTTGTGGCAATTTGTTCGTGAGCAAGTAGAAGATGAAGCGAATGTACTCAATATTGTTAGTCATCTGAGGAAAGCCGGAGACTGTGCTATCCTTTTTATGGATGCAAAACTGGGTGAACGGGAGTCATAAACCAGAATAATCAATAAAAATAAATAAAATGAAAATAGTAGATTTATTGGGAGGAAAGGCTGAGTACTACCTGAACCATACATGTAAGACGATAGACAAACAACTTATCCATATTCCGGGACCGGATATGATAGATAAGGTATGGATGAATTCCGACAGGAATATCCGTACATTGGAAAGTTTGCAGGCTTTATACGGACATGGACGTCTGGCCAATACGGGCTATGTATCCATTCTGCCTGTAGACCAGGGCATAGAACATTCTGCAGGAGCGTCTTTCGCCCCCAATCCGCTTTATTTCGATCCCGAAAACATCATAAAGCTGGCCATTGAAGGAGGGTGTAATGCCGTGGCATCCACATTCGGTGTGTTGGGCGCCGTGGCACGCAAATATGCACACAAGATACCTTTTATCGTCAAGCTGAACCATAATGAGTTGCTGACTTATCCGAACAGCTACGACCAGGTAATGTTCGGTACGGTGAAAGAGGCATGGAACATGGGAGCCGTAGCTGTCGGTGCTACCATTTATTTCGGTTCGGAACAAAGCCGCCGCCAGATAGTGGAAGTGTCACAGGCTTTTGAATATGCCCACGAACTGGGAATGGCTACTATTCTGTGGTGCTATTTGAGAAACAGCAGCTTCAAAAAGGATGGTACCGACTATCATGCCGCTGCCGACTTGACAGGACAAGCCAACCATATCGGGGTTACCATTAAAGCCGATATCGTGAAGCAGAAGCTCCCATCCAATAACGGCGGTTTCAAGGCTATCGGATTCGGAAAGACAAACGAGTGTATGTATTCGGAACTGACCACTGACCATCCGATAGACCTTTGCCGTTATCAGGTGGCGAATGGCTATATGGGACGTGTCGGATTGATTAACTCGGGCGGTGAATCCCATGGGGAATCCGACCTGCATGATGCTGTCGTAACGGCAGTAGTAAATAAGCGTGCAGGTGGTATGGGGCTGATCAGCGGTCGTAAGGCTTTCCAGAAACCGATGAAAGACGGAATTCAACTTCTGAACACCATTCAGGACGTATATCTGGATTCTTCAATAACCATTGCATAAAGAAGAAGTATCCATGAAAAGAATAGTGTTATTACGTCATGGCGAAAGTCTATGGAACAAAGAAAACCGTTTTACTGGATGGACGGACGTGGATTTAAGCGAGAAAGGAGTTGAAGAAGCCTGCAAGGCAGGCGATGCATTACGGGAGGCTGGATTTTCTTTTGAGGCAGCTTACACTTCTTACTTGAAACGTGCCGTAAAAACGTTGAACTGTGTCTTGGACCGGCTGGATAAAGACTGGATTCCGGTTGAAAAGACCTGGCGGCTGAACGAGAAGCATTACGGTATGCTTCAGGGACTGAATAAGAGTGAAACAGCGGTCCAATATGGTGAAGAACAAGTACACATCTGGCGAAGAAGCTATGACGTGGCTCCCGCTCCGGTAGGCAAAGATGATCCCCGTAATCCGGGCATGGATATCCGCTATGCCGGTGTACCAGATAGCGAACTTCCCCGTACGGAATCCCTGAAAGATACTATTGGGCGTGTCATGCCTTACTGGAAATGCATCATCTTTCCCGCATTGATGTATAAGGACAGCCTGCTGGTAGTCGCCCATGGTAACAGCCTGCGCGGAATCATCAAGCATCTCAAAGGAATTTCCGATACGGATATTTCCAACCTGAACCTGCCTACGGCAGTTCCTTATGTCTTTGAATTTGACGACAGGCTGGTTCTTGTCAAGGACTACTACCTTGGAAACCCGGAAGAGATACGGAAACGGGCAGAAGCTGTGGCCAAACAAGGGATGGCTAAAAAATAAAAATCTGTCTATCAAGCAGATGCTTTTTTTTAAGTTTTAATTATTAACTTTTAAAGAGGAGGTAAAAATGGTACCTGTAAAAACAAACCAGAATTGGTTACCGAGTATTTTTAACGATTTCTTTGACAATGAATGGATGGCAAGAGCAAACGCTACGGCTCCAGCCATCAATGTGATTGAGAATGAAAAGGACTACAAGGTAGAACTGGCAGCTCCAGGAATGACCAAGAATGATTTTAAGGTAAGTGTGGATGAAAGCAACAATCTGGTAATCTGCATGGAAAAAAAGGACGAGAAAAAGGAGGAGAAGAAAGACGGAAAATACTTGCGCCGTGAATTCTCCTATTCCCGATTCCAGCAGAGTATCCTGCTGCCGGATAATGTGGAAAAAGATAAAATTTCGGCCAAAGTGGAACACGGGGTCCTGTTTATCGATATTCCCAAAGTCGTAGATAAGAAGGTTCAGGAAACCACCAAAACTATTGATGTCAAATAAGATATCTTGATGAGACTCTACAGAAGGCATTTCTTATTATCAGGGAATGCCTTCACCCGGATATTTGAATTCCAAAATAAATATAATGAGAGGATTTGATTTCGATAAAGCGCTGGTAGCCCTTCAGAATGAACTGCATTGTTTTGCATATAAACTGACTGCTGACAAGGATGAAGCAGAAAACTTGTTGCAGGAAACAATGTTGAGGACGTTGGATAATAAGGATAAGTTTGATTCCGGTACGAATTTTAAAGGCTGGATGTATACCATCATGCGCAATGCATTTATCAATAATTGCCGGACAAAGAAAATACGAGGGAATTTATATGTATTATCAGAACCTGAATATCATTTCCTGTTAAGGGACGACTCTTTCATTTTCGTGGATAACGGGCATGATGCAAAAGAGATAAGGGAAGCCCTTAAAACATTGCCTAAAGCGCATTATGTCGTTTTTATGTTGTACCGGAGTCAAATATCGGGAAATAGCCGCAAAGATAGGAGTGTCACTGAGTACGATAAAAAGCCGTATCTTTTATAGCAGAAAAAGGCTAAAACAGTTGCTTTCTAATTTTGCCTGATTAATTAAAATATAAAAAACAAATTATGGATAACAAGTATATTGGAATTCTGACTTCCGGAGGGGATGCTTCAGGAATGAACGCGGCTATCCGTGCCGTGACCCGCGCCGCCATTTTTAACGGATTTAAAGTGAAAGGAATTTATAGAGGTTACGAGGGGCTGATTGCCGGTGAAGTGAAAGAACTCACGACGGAAGATGTAAGTAGCATTATCCAGAGGGGAGGCACCATACTGAAAACAGCTCGCTCCGAGACTTTCACCACTCCCGAAGGACGCAAGAAAGCTTATAAGGTCATACAGAAAGAGAACATCAATGCTTTGATAATTATCGGTGGAGACGGTTCCCTGACGGGAGCCCGTATCTTTGCGGAGGAGTATGATGTGACGTGCATAGGATTGCCCGGCACCATTGACAATGACCTATATGGTACCGATTTTACCATAGGATATGATACGGCATTGAACACCATTGTGGAATGCGTGGATAAAATCAGGGACACGGCAACCTCCCATGACCGTATCTTCTTTGTCGAAGTGATGGGGCGTGATGCGGGCTTCCTGGCACAAAACAGCGCAATAGCTTCCGGTGCTGAAGCGGCCATCATCCCGGAGGACAGGACGGACGTGGACCAGTTGGAAACATTCATCGGGCGCGGATTCAGAAAGACGAAAAACAGCAGCATCGTAATTGTGACCGAAAGTCCTGAAAACAAGAATGGAGGTGCCATATATTACGCCGACCGGGTAAAGAAGGAATATCCCGGGTATGATGTCAGGGTTTCTATCCTGGGCCATCTGCAACGGGGTGGTGCTCCGAGTGCCAATGACCGTATACTGGCAAGCCGGCTGGGTGAAGCCGCAATCCAGGCCTTAATGGAAGGCCAGCGAAATGTTATGATAGGCATACGGAACAACGAGATTGTTTATGTTCCTTTTGTCCAGGCAATCAAAAAGGACAAGCCTATTGACAAAAGCCTGATCCGGGTCCTTAACGAATTATCGATCTAAAATAACCGTTAATATGTCAGAAGTTGCTCCTTTAATATCGGATCTTGCCATAATTCTGATTATTGCCGGTATTGTAACCGTCATTTTCAAGTGGCTGAAGCAACCGGTCATATTGGGCTACATTGTAGCCGGTATTATGGCGGGTCCTTCCGTTTCTCTGGTCCCGACTGTTTCCGATCCTGCCAATATCAAAATATGGGCGGACATCGGTGTCATTTTTCTGCTGTTCGCGATGGGACTGGACTTTTCGTTCAAGAAATTGATAAATGTGGGCATTACGGCTATCGTTGCCACTGTCACTATTGTATGTGGCATGATGTTCATAGGTTATACAGCGGGGAATGCAATGGGGTTCTCCCACATGAGCAGTATTTTTCTGGGTGGAATGTTGTCCATGTCGTCCACGGCCATCGTATTCAAGGCCTTCAATGACATGGGACTCTCCAACAGAAATTCACTGGCATTGTCTTGGGGATTCTTGTTATCGAAGATCTGGTGGCTGTAGTGATGATGGTTGTTCTTTCCACGTTGGCGGTAGGCAAACATTTTGAAGGGAAGGAGATGCTGGAAAGTATATTGAAGCTGGCCGCTTTCCTGATTTTCTGGTCGGCATTGGGTATCTATCTGATACCTACCTGCTGAAGAAGATACGCCGTTTCACCAGCAACGAGATTTTATTGATAACCTCTCTGGGACTTTGCCTGGGAATGGTGATGATTGCGACAAAAGCGGGATTTTCTGCCGCATTGGGAGCCTTTGTCATGGGGTCCCTGCTGGCAGAGACCGTTGAAGCGGAAAAAATCGTACATATCGTACAGCCGGTAAAAGACCTGTTCGCTTCCATATTTTTCGTGTCGGTAGGATGATGATCGATCCTGCCATGATGTGGGAATATGCCGTCCCTATTCTCATCCTGACATTGCTAGTACTGTCCGGTCAGGTACTGTTCGGGAGCTTTGGTGTCTTGCTTTCCGGCCAGCCGTTGAAAATTGCCATACAGTCCGGCTTTTCACTGACACAGGTCGGTGAATTCGCATTCATCATCGCATCTTTAGGCGTCAGTCTGAATGTTACGGACAAGTATCTCTATCCGGTCATAGTGGCAGTATCTGTCATAACGACTTTTCTTACCCCCTATATGATATGGCTTCGGAACCAGCATACCGGTTTATAGACATCCACATGCCTGAATCCCTGAAAGATTATCTCGTACACTATACGTCCGGGGCAATGACTGTAAAACACCAGGGTACTTGGCATAAACTGATCCGGTCTATGCTGGTGTCTGTCACACTCTATCTGGTCGTATGCGTTTTTTTCATCACTTTATATTTTTCCTATGTGCATCCTTTGATTAGGAAAAGTCTGCCGGGAATGGAAGGGAACTTGTTGGGCTTCATCATCATCTTTCTTGTCATATCCCCGTTTCTATGGGCCATCATCATGAAAAGGAACAATTCAACCGAGTTCCGTAAACTCTGGACGGACAACAAGTTCAACAGAGGGCCTTTGGTATCAATAGTACTTGTCAAAATACTGATCTGCACGATTATCATGATGAGTATCATTACCCATCTTTTCAATGTTGCCTTGGGAGCCGGGTTGGTAGTCTCTTCCATTATCATTGCCGTCATTTATTTTTCCAAGCGGATCAAGAAACGGTCGCTGACTATAGAGAGACAATTTATGGCAAACTTTCAGGGGACGGACGGGAATGGACTTTCTACAGAAAGTGATACAGGCTCCACCTTTGGCAGCAATATCCCGTTCAAGGAATTACATTTGGCGGATTTCACAGTATCCCCTGATTCCATATATGTGGGCAGAACATTAAAAGAAAGCAGCTTGCGCACCTTGTTTCAGATAAATGTGATTTCAATCACCCGTGGAGAAAAACGCCTAGATATACCACAAGGGGAAGAACATCTCTATCCATATGACAAGGTTACGGTCGTAGGTACGGACCGACAGTTGGAAAGCTTCCGGACATCCATGGAGCAAAAGAAGGTAGAAAGGAACGGGAACGGAACATCCTCGCAGGATGAGATGGAAATAGGGCAATTTCCTGTCGAAGGAGGTTCACCATTGATCGGAAAGACGATCCGGGAGGCAGACATATCGGATAGCATCATTATCGGAATAGAGAGGAGTACCGTGAATATTATGAATCCAGACCCTGATACAATTTTCAAGGAGAATGATACGGTATGGATTGTCGGTAAACGAAAAATAATAAAAGGACTGAATAAAGATTAGGACTTATTTAATTAAAATGTCATGGAATATTCAAGTTATAATGTAAATACCCCTCAGTGGAGGGAGATTACAGTAGGTTCACATCTTCCTGCAGAACTGCGAAAACTTGCAGAAATCGCACATAATCTCTGGTGGACATGGAATGATGACGCAAAGAAACTGTATTGTGATTTGGATTCGGAACTTTGGAAAGAGGTGGAACAGAATCCGGTATTGTTTCTGGAGCGGATAAATTATGAGAAGCTTGTAGCGCTGGCACATGATGAGAACTTTGTCTATAAAATGGATGCCGTCTATTCCGCCTTCAAAAAATACGTAGATGTGGAACCGGATCACCAGCGCCCGTCAATAGCTTATTTCAGCATGGAATACGGCTTGGATGAAGTCCTTAAGATATATTCCGGCGGTTTGGGAATGTTGGCGGGGGATTACCTGAAAGAGGCGTCGGACAGCAATGTGGACCTTTGTGCCATAGGACTTTTGTACCGTTACGGTTATTTTGACCAGTCGCTTTCCATGGACGGCCAGCAGACAGTCAATTATAAAGCGCAGAATTTCGGGCAGCTCCCGATTGAAAAGGTAATGCAACCGGATGGGAAACAACTGGTAATCCACGTCCCCTATGCCGACAGTTTTGTGGTACATGCCAATGTCTGGAAAGCCAGTGTGGGGCGTATTCCCCTTTATCTGCTGGATACGGACAATGAACTCAACAGTGAGTTTGACCGCCCTATCACTCACCATCTGTATGGAGGCGACTGGGAGAATCGGCTAAAACAGGAAATACTGCTTGGCATAGGCGGGATGATAACGCTGAGAGCTTTAGGTATAACGAAAGATGTATATCACTGTAATGAGGGGCATGCCGCACTGATCAATATCCAGCGGCTTTGTGATTACATAAATGGCGGCTTGAATTTCGGGCAGGCCATGGAGCTGGTACGTGCTTCCTCACTTTATACCGTACATACTCCCGTACCCGCTGGTCATGATTATTTTGACGAAGGGCTTTTCAATAAATATATGAAGGGATATCCTGGCAAGTTGGGTATAACCTGGGATAACCTGATGGATCTCGGGCGTCACAATCCGGGAGACAAGGAGGAACGTTTCTGCATGTCTGTCTTCGCCTGCAAGACCTGCCAGGAGGTAAACGGTGTCAGCAAGTTGCATAAATCGGTATCCCAGCAAATGTTTGCGCCGATCTGGAAGGGATACTTCCCGGAAGAGAACCATGTGGGTTATGTAACCAACGGGGTACATCTGCCTACCTGGTGTGCGGCAGAATGGAAAAAGCTTTTCAAGGACAATTTTGATGAGAATTTTTTCTGCGACCAGTCCAATCAGAAAATCTGGGAGGCCGTCTATGGCATCCCGGATGAAGAGATATGGAATACCCGGTTAAAACAGAAAGCAAAATTGCTGGACTATATCAAAAGCAAATGCAGCAAGGACTGGCTCAGGACTCAGATTGATCCGGCATTGAGCGTTTCCATTTTTGAGAGATTCAATCCCGATGCTCTTCTAATAGGCTTCGGACGCCGTTTTGCTACATATAAGAGGGCTCATCTTCTGTTCACGGATATAGACCGACTTGCCAGGATTGTGAATAATCCGAAATATCCGGTACAGTTCATCTTTGCAGGCAAAGCCCATCCCAATGACGGTGCCGGGCAGGGGCTGATCAAGCAAATCGTGGAAATATCCCGGCGTCCGGAATTTTTAGGTAAAATCATATTCTTGGAGAATTACGACATGGACCTGGCACGCCATCTTATCTCGGGGGTGGATATTTGGATGAACACCCCTACGCGGTTGGCAGAAGCTTCGGGTACGTCGGGCGAGAAGGCATTGATGAACGGTGTGCTTAATTTCTCCGTGCTGGACGGTTGGTGGTATGAAGGATACCGTAAGGATGCTGGATGGGCACTGACTGATAAAAGGACTTATCAGAATGAACAGTACCAAAACCAGCTGGATGCCGAAGCCATCTATTATTTGTTGGAGCATGACATCCTGCCACTGTATTACGAGCATGGGGGGAAGAACTATTCGGAAGACTGGGTCAAGTATATCAAGAACTCAATCGCACAAATCGCTCCCCATTTTACCATGAAAAGACAGTTGGACGACTACTATGACAGGTTCTATAACAAACTGTCAGAGCATTTCCACATTCTGGCAGCCGACAACTTTGCGAAGGCGAAAATGATGGCTGACTGGAAAGCAAACGTCCGAAGCAGATGGGATGCCATAGAAATCAAATCCATAGAGGCAGGGAATGGGCTGAATGCCACGGTTGAAGCCGGAAAGGAATATGAGGTGACGGTTGTCGTTGATGAGAAAGGCCTGGATGACGCAATCGGAATAGAATCGGTCATTATCAGGCGTGAAGACGGTCAGGATCACATATATGAGGTTATTCCCCTTTTGCCGGTTTCCAAGAATGGGAATTTATATACCTTTAAGGCGACATCCGGCATTTTCAACGCTGGAAGCTTCAAGCAGGCCTTCCGTATGTATCCCAAGAATGCTTTGTTACCTCACCGACAAGATTTCTGTTATGTACGATGGTTTTAATGAACAGTAAAAGGATATGCAAAAACAACGTATGAGCGGGCAAAATCAAAAAACAGATAAACGGATAGCATGGCCGATCATCATCATGAACTTCACGGGAGTGTATGACTACGAGGCGTTTGCCCGGAACAATAAATTTATATGGCTGGATTGTCGTCATCTTTATGGTACAGATGGCTACTGTGACAGGGAGGGGGCTTTGGCTTTGAAGGGGATGATTGCTGATTATCCGGCGGAGGGAGTCCATTTCATCGATTCAGGCAATTATCATTATTTGACTAAATTCTGGACAGACAAACTTGAAACTCCGTTTTCGCTGATTGTGTTCGACCACCATCCCGATATGCAGCCACCGTTGTTTGACAACATACTTTCTTGCGGAAGTTGGGTAAAGGATATATTGGACCATAACAACAACTGCAAGAAAGTAATTATCGTAGGTTCTTCAGACAAACTGATACAGGCTGTGCCGAAAGGATATGAAAGACAAGTTCGGTTTTACAGTGAAACTACGCTCATGCACGAAGAGGGTTGGCAGAACTTTTCTTCCGGACATATCAACGGACCGGTTTACATTTCCATAGACAAGGATGTCTTGAATCCGGCTTCGGCAGCAACAAACTGGGATCAAGGTTCTCTCAGCTTATGGGAATTGGAGAAACTGCTGGCTGTTATTCTTCAGAAAGAACAGGTAGTAGGCATTGACATCTGTGGGGAATGCTCCACAACACTCAATCTTTTTGAAGAAAAACGGGAAACCGTCATGGATAGCCAGGCAAACAAAGAATTGCTCAGATTTATCCGGTCATCCTCCGGCCTTCAATAGAATTAGTTTTTTGTTATTATAATTATCATATAAAAATAAAATAATTTAGCTTTATGGAAACAATTGTTCGTAGATTGGACTTGTTGCACACGATGCAATGAAAAAAGACATGATAGAGTGGGTTCTCTGGAACTCGGAACGTCTGATAGGACATAAATTCTATTGTACGGGTACAACCGGTACACTAATTAAAAAAGCCCTTGAAGAAAAACATCCTGAAATCAAATGGGATATCACAATCCTGAAATCTGGTCCTTTAGGAGGTGACCAGCAAATTGGTTCGCGGATCGTAGAAGGAGAAATAGACTATCTGTTCTTTTTTACAGATCCGATGACACTACAGCCGCATGATACGGATGTGAAAGCATTGACCAGACTGGCTGGAGTTGAAAATATTGTTTTCTGCTGTAACCGTTCGACTGCGGACCACATTATTACGAGTCCCTTATTCACTGACCCAACTTACGAACGTATTCACCCGGATTACACCAATTACACGCAGCGTTTTGAAAACAAGGGAATCATATCTGAAGCAGTGGAGCAAGTGAAAAAGCGGAGGAATAAAAGTGAGAATAACATTTCTAAATGAACTGTAATAAGTAGTAGAATATTTATAAGGCTATCTAAGAAACAAGTTGTTTACATCTTTCAGAATAGGTATCAGCTGAATAGTAATCTGCTAAGTTTGTGTCAAAACGTTGGCACAAACTCTTTTATATTTTACAGTTCTGCTATATTTTCTTTTGGCTATGCTGCTTTTTCCAGGGGCAGCGGATTTTTCCGGTTGGCAAGCTTTCCTTTAAGCGTATAGCCTAGCCAGTCTGAACATGAAGAATTTCAGATCAGCCACCCCTCTAAACTGGCTTCGAAGAGCTTTGATTTTAGCATTGAACGACTCCGCTGAAGCATTTGTCAATCGTTCTTCAAAATTTTAGGGGAAATACCTAAAGATACAAAAAGCCAACTAATTCGCAATACTTTTAGTATGAATTAGTTGGCTAATTTTATAGGATTTACTGAATATCCCCTAGTTAAAACAGCTATGCACAATTCCTTTTATTCCGTTTTCAGGTATATGGCATACAAATTGTCAATAATACCATCTGCTAAGCCAATGACCGGAACATGGATATACTCAGCTTTGACAATACCTGCAATTATCAGAAATATCTCAGCGGCGGGAACAATAACATCTGCACGGTCAGTTTTCAGATTAAATTCTTCCATGCGCTGTTATACCGGCACCACGAGTGACCGTTTCTCCGGATGGTATGAATTTGAAGTATCAACATAAAATCGGATTGTTATGGAAACCGTATGTTTTGAAAGGAAGGCGTTCGAGGAATTTGCCATGAAAATCGAACGGTTCATACATAGGGTGGAGGGAATCCCCATCTGGATTTGAAAGGCGTGAAGAGGACGGCTGGCTGGCTCGACCACCAGGATGTCTGCCTGAAGCTGAAAATCAGCAAGCGCACCTTGCAGACCTTGCGGGATAACGGCACGCTCGCCTATACCAAGATAGGCAACCGTACCTATTACCTGCCGGAAGACGTGGAGCGTATCGTCACGAAAGTGGAGGACAGACGCAAGGATGCACGCTACAGGGGGCACACCATTGAAGGAATTGAACTGAAGTATCAACAAAAGACAAATGAGCAGTATGTATAATAGAGTTTATATCGAATAATTGATTAAAGCGTTCTTTGATTTATCTTTGTGATCTAAAAAGTTCAATTGATGTATTACGACAAGATTCGCCACCGTCATAGCCAAGTGCTTGCTGCGACAGGATTAACTCCTGCTGAGTTTGACGCTTTGCTAATAACTTTCAAGTACCATTGGGATGAATATTACAGCCATTTTACCTTGGAAGGTAAAGTGCGCCAACGTATATCTTACAACAGTGTTGTCTCTGATTCAGGACAAAATGTTCTTCATATTGGTATATCTGAAGACCAATCCCCTTCAGGAACTCCATGCTATTCAGTTTGAGATGACCCAGCCCCAGGCCAATAGATGGATTCACCTTCTTTCTGAGATTCTCCGGCGTACATTGAAAACGCTTGGTGAATTGCCTGACCGTAACTCCAAACGTCTGATACACATTCTTCAAGGGTGCGAAGAAGTCTTGTTGGACGGAACCGAGCGACCTATTCAGCGTCCTTTGGATGAAGACTGGCAGTCTGCATGCTATAGTGGTAAAAAAAACTCATAGCATAAAGAATAACCTGTTATGTACTAACAATCTTCGGATTGTATGGTTGAGCTCCACATACAAAGGTCATGTCCATGACAAAAAGATTTGTGATGAAGAACCTCTTCTACTTCCCAAAGGTATTAGGCTCTGGCAGGATACAGGTTTCATCGGACACAAACCGGATGGAGTTGAAATATGCATGCCCAAAAAGAAACCTAAAGGGAAAGAGCTTACTTGTGTTGAAAAACAAGAGAACAAGCGGATTTCCGGAGTTAGGATTAAAGTGGAGCATGCCATAGGTGGTATGAAAAAATGCCGTATTGTCAAAGAACGATTCAGATGCCATAAATTCGGTTTCGAAGATATGGTGATTCTTATTGCTTGTGGATTACACAACTTCAGAATCAGTCACAAAATGAGTCATATAACAAATTAATCTATATAATGTTTAATGAATTGAAAACGAAAGACGATGCGTGGATGCAGTCCATCCACGAGCGTATCGACCGGCTGTCGGCGATGATTGACGGCATTTTCGGAGATGGCGCGGTTCCGCCAAAAGAAGACGTGTACCTGTGCGACAGTGAGGTGGCGTGTATGCTGAAAGTCAGCCGCAGGACATTGGGCGAGTATCGGAGCAACGGCACGCTGCCTTACTATGTACTTGGTGGCAAGGTCTTGTACAAGAGGAGCGAGATCGAGCAGGTGTTGGAACGGGAATATAGGAGTGTCGGCAAGGCGCGGGGAAGCGGATGAAGATTCCATTTACCTGTTTTTTACGCACTTGTACAGGCTGCGGGCATTAAGACTGTCCGCATAAAGGCTGGACGTTTGCGTGCGCCAGCCACAGACTGTTTTTTAGAGGTGAGGGAGTTTGCCGTCTGGAAAAAGAACCTCTTTTTGGACTTTGGCACAAAGTCGTCCCCTGCCCGGTATCAGACTGTAATTCCTGTATGCAATCCTTTTCTGACTGTTCTCGTAACAGTCTGTTTCAATCCTGCCTGACCTTTGTTTACTTTCCATAAAGAGACTGTACCGCCTTTGTGACCGGGATATGAAACCGAAAGATTGTTTTTGACGGTTGCTAAAAAAGAAAAATCAAAGGTGTTTTGCATGTTCCGTAAAAAATCGTACCTTTACATAAAGTGAGTTGCACATCAACGCAATTGATGCAAGTATGTAGAAACCAGAACGGTTGCCAACTCGTTACCTCGTTTTTTGATGATCCGCATAAACTTTTATTCTTAGCGGATTATGTGATTCTTTCAAAAATAATCTCTATTTTGGGAATACGGCTTTCTGAATATCGGAAATTCTATGTGCCTGCCGTTTTACATCCCCTCCCTACAATCTACAACGACATGCTATCAGAACACTTCCCCATAAAATTTCTATTTTTCCTGTGAAATTATTCTCTTATTCAAAAAAAATAGTATCTTTGTCCTATAAAAGTTGTTCATAAGTATGAGACTGTAAAGTACTGAAATTAGCACAATCTCCAAATCGTTACCTTAGACTTTTCAGAACTTCCATAAGCGTTTGTCTTTCAAATTAATCCATCAAATTGATAAGAATTTAAAGTACATTCTATCAAACTGAGCGAATTTGGTATCCAATCCGAAGATTTCCCCAAATTCCTGCAAAATGCAAGAGATACGATGGGAGGACTGTTCACTCTCGACCCACGCCCGATTACAGACGAAGAAATCCTGCATATCTTTAAAAATTCTTATAAATAATGGATAAAGAACTAGACCTTGCCGTAACCTGTTACGGCAAGGTAAAACCATTGAAATATGATTTGGTCCTCCTCCCTTGGGGAGCTACCGAACCGCATAATCTGCACCTGCCTTATCTGACAGACTGTATTCTAAGCCACGACATCGCACTAGATGCTGCAAAACTGGCAAAAACACATTACGGTATTCGTTGCATGGTCATGCCTTACGTCACTGCCGGTTCACAGAATCCGGGACAACGCGAGCTGGATTTCTGCATCCATTATCGCTATGAAACGCAAAAAGCGATTTTAAGCGACCTAGTTGCCTCTCTATACGCCCAGGGATACCGCAAAATGGTCATTATCAACGGACATGGCGGCAATACATTCAAAAGTATGATACGTGACTTGTCACTGGACTATCCCGACTTCCTGATAGCCAGCAGCGAATGGTTTGCCTTTATCCCTGCTAAAGAGTACTTTGATGAACCGGGTGACCATGCAGATGAATTGGAAACTTCTGTTATGATGCATTATCATCCGGAATTGGTAAACCTGGATGAAGCCGGAGATGGAAATTATAAGAAGTTCGCTTCGCAAATGCTGAATGAAAAAGTGGCATGGATTCCGAGAAACTGGCAAAACGTTTCGCAAGATACCGGTATAGGCAATCCTAAAAAAGCAAGTGCCGGAAAAGGGAAGAAATACGCCGAAGCAGTCGTCGCAAAATATGCATTACTGTTTGAAGAGTTGGTACATAAAGAACTTTATTAATGCCTCATCACTCAAGAAGATCATCTGACCTTTTTAAACGATGGTCTTCTATATTCATATCACCTCCGCTTCTTCGTTATCAGATACATTTTCAGCTACCTTAGTTATACTTGCCATTTCAAAGTCCATACATATCCATATAAATATATGTATAACCATCGACTATGAAAAGAATAAATGTCCCCATGTGCCCATAAACAAACCACTCCCTGCACTATCTGCACAAGGATACTTCTCCAAATAATTTATTTCATCTCCAAAGGCTGAAATAAAATTCATTTAACAAAATAAAGAGATTTCCTTTATAGGATAAGTTCTACCAGAACTATTCCGTGTCCATAAAGGGAAAATAGATTGTATTTTATTTTATTTAAGAAGGAATTTTAAAAGGATTTTTCTACTGAATTTCTACTGTTATGCTACTTTGAGACGGAAAAAGATAAAAGATATCCCTTTTTATATACTTTTATTTAGCTTATTTATCCGTAAATATTGACCGTTTTGTACTTTTTGTGTCGTATATCAAAAAATAATTTTATAATTAAAGTTGATTTAATAAAAAATATCCTATATTTGCGATGTGATATAATCTTAATTTAAAAATGTAGTTCTGGTAGAACTTCAAACAGTAACTTTAAAAACAAATCTATGAAGAAAACCTTATTCATGCTTTTTTGCCTGTTATGCTCCATAGGAGCCATGGCACAAAAGAAAACAATCACGGGTGTGGTCACAGACGCCACAGGTGAAGCGGTTATTGGCGCCAGTATTGTAGAAACAGGCACCACGAATGGTACAGTTACCGACTTAGATGGTAATTTACACTTTCCGTAGCCAACGATGGCAGTATCAGAGGTATCATTTGTCGGGTTGGACCTGGTCATGAGTAATGGCAAGGTGCTGCGCTATACCGATCCGCGCCGCTTTGGCGCCTGGCTGTGGACCAAAACGCTGGAAGACCATCCGGTACTGGCGCATCTTGGCCCGGAGCCGCTCAGCGATGAATTTAACGCCGACTATCTTCAGCAGAAATGCGCGAAGAAAAAACTGCGATCAAACCCTGGCTGATGGATAACGAGCTGGTGGTAGGGTCGGCAATATCTACGCCAGCGAGTCGCTGTTCTCGGCCGGGATCCATCCCGACAGGTTGGCTTCTTCACTGTCGCGGGAAGAGTGTGAGCAGCTGGTGAAAGTGATTAAGCTGGTCCTGCTGCGTTCGATAGAGCAGGGCGGCACCACGCTGAAGGATTTCCTGCAAAGCGATGGCAAGCCGGGCTATTTTGCCCAGGAGCTGCAGGTCTATGGCCGCAAGGGCGAACCGTGCCGGATCTGCGGCACGCCGGTTGTCGGGACCAAACATGCCCAGCGGGCGACCTTTTATTGCCGTCAGTGCAGAAGTAGTTCTCAGGAACAGGAACGTTTGTAGGCCAGGAGCGTAGCGCCACCTGGCACAAAGACCGGGACAGAGCCGGTGTGGATGGGCGGCGCAGTGCAGCGCCAGCTGCGTGGCTCATGCCCCAGCAGATAGATGCGTTACTTCAGCTATTCAACAGCGCCTGGTGGACGTTAGCTGGCAGGAAATGAGAAACGTCGCCCTGGTGACGCGCCACTTCCTTCACCAGTGAGGAAGAGATAAACGACCACTCTTTGCACGGCATCAGGAACACGCTCTCCAGCGTTGGCATCAGGTGGCGGTTCATGTGGGCCAGCTGCATCTCATACTCGAAATCCGCCACCGCCCGCAGGCCGCGAATTAAAATATTGGCCTGCTGCGCGCGGGCGAAACTGGCCATCAGGTCGCTAAAGCCGATAACCTCCACGTTAACCAGATGCGCTGTTGCCTGAGTGGCCAGCGCGATACGCTCGTCGAGGGTAAACATCGGCTTTTTGCTCGGGCTCGCGGCGATAGCCAGCACCACTTTATCGAACATGCTCGCCGCGCGGGTGACAATGTCGATATGACCGTTGGTGATGGGATCAAAGGTACCCGGATAGATCGCTTTTGTGCTCATGATTACCCTTTCTCCGAGTAGCCGTGGCTCAGCGCCCACAGCTCGGTATATTTCGTAACGTATACTGCGCGTTGACCATCGCCAGTAACCAGCCCTGCTTACCGTCCAGCACCCCACCGCGCAGCAGCAGCGTTTTCAGGAACGCGCCCAGGGTATGGCTGAAAATGCCCGCCATCGAGGTCTTCTTGCCCTTGCGGTGGCGCTCAAGCGCCCACGCTGCAGCATACGCCAGCTGTTTTTGCTGGAAGCCAGCGAAGTCGCGGCACGTCAGATGCAGGAGATCGCCGGTCAACGGAATGACCTCGGCGCCCAGGCTATCCAGCGATTCGTGGACCAGATTATCGTTATAGCGGTAACGGGCGCGTTCGTACAGGCGCAGGACGCGATCGGGGTACCAACCGCTGTGGCGCATAAAGCGTCCGAGAAAATAGTTACGCCGGGCGATGCTGTAGATGGCGCCGCGCTGCGGGGCTTCCAGTACCTTAAGAATAGCCTGCCTGAGTTCTGGCGTGACGCGCTCATCGGTATCGATCATCAACACCCAGTCGCCGGTGGCATAGTCCTGCGCGCGCTGGCGCTGAATACCATAGCCTCGCCAGTCGGTATGGGTATAGACCTGGGCGCCGAGGCGGCGGGCCAGCTCGACGGTGTTGTCGGTACTGCCAGAGTCGAGGACGATGATTTCATCTGCCCAGCTAACGGAGTCCAGACAATCCGGCAGCAGGTCCGCTGCATCTTTGGCGATCATCACCACGGAAAGCCGGTTCGACATTAATGACTCCGTTGCGGCATGTAAGGTTGCAGTAACTTGAGCAGACGCGACAGCGCGCCCTGGTTCTGGTGCAGCACTTCCACCGCGTGACGGCCATACCACAGGCGGTAGTCTTCATCGGTCAGGAGCGTGGACACTTCCCTGACCAGCGAGTCGGCGTCGGTGACCGTGATCAGGCCATCATCCTGCTGCAGCTTGGCGCAGATATCTTTGAAGTTGAAGGTATGCGGCCCCATCAGCACCGGAATGGCATGCGCCGCCGGCTCGAGCGGGTTATGGCCGCCGCGCTCCACCAGGCTGCCGCCAACGAAGGCGAGGTCGGCAATGCCGTAGAGCAGCATCAGTTCACCCATGGTATCGCCAATCACCACCTGGGTACTGGAGGAGGGGATCTCGCCGGTGCTGCGCAGAGTAAAGCTCATTCCGGCCTTTTGCACCATCTCACGCGCGTCGGGGAAGCGCTCCGGATGCCGGGGAACGAGGATCAGCAGCAGGTTCGGGAAGGTCTCCAGCAGTTTTTTATGCGCCTGCAGGATGATTTGTTCTTCGCCGTCGTGAGTGCTGGTGGCAATCCAGACCTTGCGGTGTGGCGCCCATTGGCGGCGCAACGTAATCGCGCGGGCCGCCAGCTCCGGGGTGACAGAGATATCGAATTTCAGACTTCCGGTGACCGCCAGCTGGTTGCGCTTCAGTCCGAGAGCAAGGAAGCGGTTGCCATCCTCTTCATTCTGCGCGGCGATAAGCGTAATACGGCTTAACAGGCGGCGCATAAAACCGCCCAGTTTGGCATAGCCTTTGGCGGAACGTTCAGAAAGGCGGGCGTTGGCGATCACCAGCGGGATCTTACGCTTATGCAGCGCGGCCACCATATTCGGCCATAGCTCGGTTTCCATCACGATAACCAGCTTCGGCTGAACGGTATTCAGGAAGCGGTTCATGGCGCCGGGCAGATCGTAGGGCAGATAGACGTGATGGACATCTTTGCCGAACGCCGACATGGCGCGCTCGGAGCCGGTCGGCGTCATGGTGGTGACGGTGATCGGCATCGAAGGGTAGCGGTGGCGCAGAGCGCGAACCAGCGGAATGGCGGCCAGGGTTTCTCCGACGGAAACGGAGTGCAGCAGAATGCCATCCGGCTCTACCTTGTTCTGACAGAAGCCATAGCGTTCCGCCCAGCGTTTACGATAGGCAGGAGCCTTACGACTGCGCAGCAGCAGCCGCAGCCACACCAGCGGCTGAATAAGGTAAAGTAGGGTGGTATAAAGCAATTCCAAACTATTTATCCGTTCTCTGTTTTGGCGGGCAAATTCTAAGCATTTAGCCCGCGTAAAGCTATCTCTTTGGCGGAAACAGCGGGTTTTTGGTCTATACCGCGTGGCGATAACGCTTAATACGCAGATAACGGCGTCCCAGGCGCCAGCGTAAACGGAAAGTACAGGCGTTTTTCCAGATTAACCGCCAGATACCGCGGTCGAAGAATTCTTTAATAATAACATGCTTTTTCGACTCATCTTTCATGCTGTCGAAGGTGTGGATGATCCCCAGGCCTTCTTTGGCGATCTGCCAGCGACAGGCGGTGATATGGCGCACTTTATCCGGGTAACGCTGGTTGATCGCCTCCAGCATCTCCAGAATTTTCATGTAATGGCGCGCCGAACGCATCAGCGTGTCGTCGTTGTCCGGCTTATGCGATACCGACTCAGAATGGATGTAGTAATCATAGAATTGCTGACTGGTGTACTGCACGCGCTCCGCGGCCAGCAGCGCCTCGGTGGTCCACGGGATATCCTGATGGCGCAGGCCGGGCTCGAAATGGAAGTGATGCTGGCGGATAAAATCGTGGCGATAGATATTGAGCCAGGTGACGTGCAGAAATTTCCGCGAGTCCAGGGCCTGCTTGAGCCAGACATGACCCGGCAGCACGCCGGTCGAGGGCAGGCGATCCAGCGGGAAGATCGGGTGGCTCTCGCGGCGCTTTCATACACGTAGGTGCCGTTGCAGGTCGCGATATCGAGATGTTCTTTCTCGGCCATCTCCAGCAGCGTGCGATACATGCCCGGATAGAGTTTGTCGTCGATATCCGGAAACGCCAGATATTTGCCGCTGGCGGCGGCGAGGCCGGTATTGCGCGCGACCGAGACGCCCTGGTTTTCCTGCTCCAGTACCTGGACGTTCTGCAGCCGATCCCGCCATTCGGCGATCACCGCCAGGCTGTTGTCTGTCGAACCATCGTTCACCAGGATCAGTTCATAGCTTTCCAGCTGCTGCTGTTCAAGGCACTCAAAGAACTGCGCAAGAAATTTCTCACCGTTGTAGACGGCAGCCACGATGCTCAATAAAGGCGTTTGACTCATAAATCTTCGATCCTGGTTAACTAACGGCGTCAGGTGCGCTGCAGCTGACGGTACTGCTGACAAATGGACACGACGCTGAATTTTTCCAGCGCGGCGTCGTCGATAGTCGGCGGGTTATGGTAAATGCTTTGCATCGTCTGAGCCAGCGGCCGGACTGGTCAGATCCGCCAGACCGCGGGCAAGTTCGCCGGTGAGGATCTCGGTGACGCCGCCGGGGCAGCGGGTGCTGGCAACCGGCGTATGCAACAGCAGCGCTTCCACCACCACATTGCCGAATCCTTCGCTATCCGAGCTCAAAACCAGCATCCGCGCGCCTTGATCCACGTAGGGTTTACGTTGAAA
>OIEZ01000060.1_pt1 | contig 29096 bp, 29 predicted proteins | sample 1581941 | NCBI WGS metagenome assembly OIEZ01 (sample SAMN04414078, study PRJEB24778) | human gut metagenome | material: faecal | host: Homo sapiens | reverse complement strand
TGGATTCGGTTTTGGGCACACTCAGCCTGAAAGAGCGGATAGGACAGCTTTTTATCTATACCAATCGCCCCTATCAGGACAAGGGCAACAAGGAGTTGCTGCGCAAGGTCGTCGAGGATTATAAAGTCGGCGGTTTGCTGTTCTCCGGCGGACTGATGCAAAACCAGGCCATGCTGACGAATGAAGCGCAACGCATGGCGGATATTCCTCTGCTGATTACGTTCGACGGTGAGTGGGGGCTTTCCATGCGTCTGCGGGGTACACCCGTCTTTCCGAAGAATATGGTACTGGGATGTATACAGAACGATACCCTGCTCTATGAGTATGGCAGGGAAATGGCAAGGCAGTGCCGGGAACTTGGTGTACAGGTGAATTTTGCTCCGGTGGCGGATGTCAATATCAATCCGAAGAATCCGGTTATCAACACCCGCTCTTTCGGTGAAAATCCGGTGAACGTTGCCAATAAGGTTATCGCCTATGCCAGGGGGCTGGAAGACGGCGGAGTACTCTCGGTATCCAAACATTTTCCGGGGCATGGGGATACGGACGTGGATTCGCATAAATCGCTTCCGGTTTTACCGTTCACGCGCGAGCGTTTGGACAGTGTCGAGTTGTATCCTTTTAGAAAAGCTGTTCAGGCAGGGGTAGGCGGCATTATGGTGGGGCATTTGGGAAGTGCCTGCTTTTGAGGCGCAGCGCGGATTGCCTTCTTCCCTTTCCCGCAATGTGGTTTATGACTTGCTGACACGCGAATTGCAGTTCCGGGGACTTGTCTTCACAGATGCTTTGGCTATGAAGGGAGTTTCCAAACATGAGTCGCTCTGCTTGAAAGCATTGCAGGCGGGGCATGACTTACTGCTCGTTCCCCGGCGTATAAAAGAAGAAGTGGATGCCATACTGGCTGCCGTAAAGCGCGGTGAGTTGACGGAGCAGGCGGTGGAGGAGAAATGCAGAAAGGTATTGACTTATAAATATGCACTTGGGCTGAATAAGAAGCCTCTTATTCGTCTTTCCGGATTGGGAACCCGAATTAATACGCCCTATACGCGGGATTTGATTCGTCGTTTGAATCTGGCGGCTGTTACCGTGCTGGGCAATGCGACGAAAGTGCTGCCATTGGATCCGGCGATTAAAGATGTTGCGGTGTTGAATGTCGGGGAAGCAGCGGAGATACGGCCTTTTATCAAGCAGCTTTCCGAATATACGCATCCGGTAGAGTTCCAATTGGGAAAAGATTTACCGGCGGCAGGACGTAAGGCTTTGAGAGATAAACTGTCCGGATATAAACGTATTCTGGTATGTGTTACCGAGCATCGTCTGGCGGCTTATCAGTCTTTCTTTGCGGAGCTTGCTCCGGACGTTCCGGTGGTGTATGTGTGCTTTATTCCCGGCAAGCAACTGCCACAGATACGTCAGGGTATATCGGCAGCCGAAGCGGTGGTATTGGCGCATTCTTCGAATGATGACGTACAGCGGCAGGTGGCGGGATACTTTATGCGGATGCCGTGGCTGACGGCCGGCTTTCGGCAAGTATCGGCAGTTTGTTTACCGCCGGAGAAGGGATAACCTTAAGTCCGCAGACAAAGTCTCATTTCATTCCCGAAGAGCATGGCCTGGATTCCCGTTTATTGGCACGGATTGATACGATTGCCCGGGAAGGCATACGGGAAGGAGCCTATCCGGGATGTCAGGTAGTGGTTTTGAAGGACGGGAAAGAGATGTATAATAAGGCTTTCGGTACTTATACATATACAACCGGAAATAAGGAAGCAGTTCCGGTGACACCGGCATCCGTATATGACGTTGCATCTTTGACGAAGACGACAGCTACCTTATTGGCCGTAATGAAGCTTTATGATAAAGGCCGTTTAAGCCTGACAGACCGTGTGTCTGATTATCTTCCCTACCTGCAGGATACGGATAAACGCAATATAACGGTCAGGAAACTGCTGTTCCACCAGTCGGGATTGCCTTCCACCTTGCTGTTCTATCAGGATGCCATTGATGAGGATAGTTACGAGGGTACATTATTTAAGGCACGACCGGATAAGTTGCATCCTGCCCGTATCGGGCGGCAGACGTGGGCTAACCCGAATTTCCGTTTCCGTCCGGGGCTGACGTCGAAAGTACGTACAGCCGAATGTACTTTACAGGTCTGTGACAGTCTTTGGTTGAATAAGTCCTTTAAAAAGGAGTATCTCCAAAAGATAGCGGATGCGCCTTTGAGGGATAAACGGTATCGTTATAGCTGTGTGGGCTTCATTCTGCTGCAGCAGGTGGTTGAGGCGCGTGCGGGAATGCCTATGGATGAGTTTCTTGCTCAAGAGTTTTATACTCCGATGGGGCTGAAGCGTACCGGGTATCTTCCGTTACGGTTCTTGTCTAAAGAGGAGATTGTGCCTTCGTCCGTTGACCCTTTCCTGCGGAAAACAGTTTTGCAAGGATTTGTACACGATGAATCGGCCGCTTTTCAAGGCGGTGTTTCCGGCAATGCGGGATTGTTCTCCACGGCTGAGGAAGTGGCGCAGATTTATCAGATGCTGCTGAATGGCGGTGAGTTGAACGGAAAACGTTATTTAAGCAAGGAGACGTGCAGGCTCTTTACCACTACGGTTGCCAAGGGATGCCGCCGTGGCCTGGGCTTCGATAAGCCGGATGTGCAGAATCCTGCGAAAAGTCCCTGCGCCCTTTCCGCTCCGGCATCGGTGTATGGACATACGGGCTTTACCGGAACTTGTGCATGGGTAGACCCGGATAACGGCTTGGTGTATGTATTCCTCAGCAACCGTATTTATCCGGAGGTGTGGAATGCAAAATTGCTGAAATCGGATATTCGGGAAAGAATACAGGAAGCGATATATCGGGCTGTGTTGAAGTAAGGTAATCGCATCAGAATAAAAAAAGGAGATGCCGGCTAACTTGAAATCGTTAGGCAGCATCTCTTTTTTTTTGAAACAATTAATTTATTCTGTTAAGTTTTAGGTGTGTATGTCAGAATGCAATACCGATACGCAGACCTAAGTTGTTCATACCGTCCACACTGTAAGTGAAGAGGTCGCCTTTGTTGGTCCCGTAGCTGTAATAGGCTGCGAAGTGCAGGCCCGGACCGTAAGCCCACGGGTAAACGTTGAAACCGATTTCCGGAGATACGTAGAATCCCCATGTATCTTTATTGGCTTCAAATACATTGAAAGTGGACTTCAACTGTGCATACTGGGTACCGAGTTTTACGCCCACATACGGTTGGAATGCACCGCCACGGTTCCACGCATAACGTGTGGCAAGACCGAAAGGCAACTGGAATACGGTATGCTGCTGGTCGGTATTCAAACTGCCGCTCGTACCGACCGGCAAGGTCTGACGGCTGAAATATTCATGGTTGCTATGATAAGCCAGGAAGCCTCCCAAAGCAAAGTTGGACGTCAGGAAGTAACCGCCTTCAAAGTTCATGCCCCATCCGCTGCCTTTGTCGGCAAAGTGGTTGTTTAAGGGGAAATTGAACTGCCAGTCGATGTTGGCATAACCGTTATCGGTCATCTGTGCCTTTGCCGGCATGGCGAAGACAAGGGCGAGGGCGGCGATTGCGAATGCCCTCAAGGATATATATTTCAATGTTTTCATACTTGTTCTTGTTTTATAAATTCAACAATAGCTTTCTATCGGGATAGAAGAAGCCGGTAGTTTATCTCGGCTGGGCACTCATTCTGTTAAGATAGGCAGATTGTGTAAAAGCCTGGTTCACGCCTTCCACTGCCATCTTGGTGTTGAAAGAGGTCGAGCCGCTCAATAACCCGCTCATGTAGCTGGTCCACAGCACGGGAAGTTTTTCCTTCTCGCCTTGAGGAGCGTCGAGGTTCAGCAATTCGGTGATGAAGGAACCGGTACTATAAGCATAGTTTACGGCATACGGATAGTACCATCCGCCCCAGTTACCCCAGTAAGGAGCATCCCAATAGCCTGGGTAGTTCCACCACCATTCGGGGCGTCCGTAGTCCGTAAAGTAGTAAGTGCTCTTTACGTAACTCACTTGCAAACCGAGGTCGGCGTCTTCGCGATTGTCTGTACGGACATAACCGCGGTTGTCCATATTGGCAACGTATGCGCTGAGGATTTCCTGTGCACTTTCGTCTTTCCAATATTCGGCGTCTTTACTGTTGCCGATAACAAGGATGCTATCCGGTAAGTAATAGGTTTCGAAAGCTTTGAAGTCTGCTTTCGTGTCATAATTGGTATAAACCAGATACTTGCTGTCCAGCTTATCCATGTCGGGGTCTTTTTCGCAAGATACGAATGCTATTGCGAAGACCGCTAATAATAAGGGAATAAATTTCTTCATACTTCTATAATGTTTAGGTTAAATATAAATTCCTGCCCTATTGGTACCTTAGGCTTTTGGAGAAAGAACAAGATAAAAAATAAAAGGTTCAAAAATAGATGTGTTAAATGTACGGTGGGCTATCAAAGAAACTGGTCTGTTTTCTTTTTATTCAGATGGGTATGAATGGCTTTTCAGACTATCATTGCCAGTTCGTTGGCATAACTGTGCCATAGGTATGGCATTATTGTGCCAACAAATAGGCATTATTGTGCCAATTATGTGGCACAATAATAATTCAAGGCAGTGGAATTGATTGGTTTTAAATAACCGTTACCGCTTTGGGACTTTTATCGTAATAAACAGATAGTTAATAGATACTCTGTGCATAAAACGTAGTAGTTTGGTCTGTAAAATACGGTTGATTGTTTTTTTTTAAGCAAATTGCTATGAGAGATATATTGAGAAAAATATGAGAGATACAGGTCAATGGAATCAGCTTTACTATGAATGTTTAAAGTTTACTACTCTTATGAAAATAGCGATTCCTTTCAATGGTTTTTCGTGAGAAAAGCCATACCTTAGAGACACTTTTAATAATGGATATTGAAATGTTGGATTTAAAGCAGCTTACAGTAGACGTGTGCCGTATTGCAACTGAGGCGGATCACTTTTGAAAGAAGAACGCAAAAATTTCCGTCGTGAATGTGTTGAGGAGAAACATGCACATGATTATGTATCTTATGTAGACAAGGAGTCTGAAGTACGTGTAGTGAAAGCTCTTTCCACTTTACTTCCCGAAGCAGGTTTCATAACGGAAGAAGGGTCGGTCACTTACCGGGACGAACCTTATTTTTGGGTGATTGATCCGTTGGACGGTACTACGAACTATATTCATGATGAAGCTCCTTATTGTGTGAGCATTGCTTTGCGCAACCGTACCGGGCTTTTATTGGGAGTTGTATATGAAGTTTGTCGGGACGAATGTTTTTATGCATGGAAAGGTGGAAAGGCCTTTATGAATGGTAAGGCGATTCATGTTTCGGATATCCGGGATGTAAAAGATGCGTTTGTCATTACCGAGCTGCCTTATAATCATCTGCAATATAAGCGGACGGCTCTTCATTTGATAGACCGGCTTTATGGAATGGTAGGCGGCATTCGGATGAACGGTTCAGCCGCTGCGGCTATTTGTTATGTGGCCATGGGGCGTTTTGATGCTTGGACGGAAGCTTTTATCGGAAAATGGGATTATTCTGCGGCAGCTTTGATTGTGCAGGAAGCGGGAGGAAAAGTTACTAATTTCTATGGTGAGGACCACTTTATAGAGGGACATCATATCATTGCAACGAACGGGTACCTGCATCCGTTGTTTCAGGAACTGTTGGCGGAGGTCCCCCCGTTGGATATGTAGGAGAAACGGTCTGCTTATTACTCCTTGCTACTATTATGAAACACACACTTCTTCTTATAAAAGACCAGCTCCATTCATTTTTATCTTTATTGCTTCCCTGTTGTTGCATAGTTTGCGGCAGGCCGCTGTCAAAGGGTGAAGAATGTCTTTGTACTATATGTAATTTCTTCTACCGGAAAGGGAGTGATTTCCGGTAGATTCTTCATCAGCTGAAGTATGGGGGAAAGAAAGAGATCGGAACAGTCATGGGAAGATATATGGCTGCTGAGTTATTGGATTCGGATTTCTTCGAGGGAGCTGATGTGATAATCCCCATACCATTGCATAAAAAGAAACAGCAGTTCCGTGGCTATAACCAAAGTGAATGTACAGCACGGGGTATTGCGGCTGTGATGGGTATTGCCGTATGTGTGGAATCGGTAGCCCGCCGGAAGAATACGGAGACACAGACACGCAAATCTGTATTCGAGTGCTGGGAGAATGTGGATGGAATTTTTGAATTGAATCATGTGGATTCTCTGGTCGGAAAGCATATTCTGATTGTGGATGATGTATTGACAACAGGGGCTACCACTGTTGCGTGTGCTTCGCGGCTGGCGGAGGTGAAGGAGTGCGGATTAGTGTGCTGACACTGGCGCTGGCGGATTGATTATTCTTGATCAGGGAAATACTTAATTCCACTTGTTTTCCATTCAATACTTATGGATTAATTTCTGGCAAATTTCCCTATATTCTTAAATTAATATTCATTAACTTATTTGCTGTAATACTTTTTAATATCTATCGTGTATTCCCTAATAGATATTGAACTATAAACATTAAAGACTAATATTATGGAAAAAGATTCTCCTTTTTCATGCACCGGTAGAAGGTGTATTGTAGCTCTAATGTGCATATTTGTCACAGCTCTTGTTTATGCACAGCAGCAAAAAATATCGGTTAGTATCAAAGAGCTTCCTCTTAAAGAAGCTATCAGTCAGATAGCGGAGAAGGCTTCGATGAATGTAGCCTATAGTAAAGAATTTGTGGATACGAATAGGAAAGTGTCATTGGAGATAAAAGACACAGAGGTGAACAGAGCACTGACTCTTTTGCTGAAAGGGACTAACATCGGATTCCGTTTTCTTGGATGACAGTATTTTATTTTATAATTAAATGAATATCAAAATAAAACAGAACCTGTCGAGCCGCAGGAGAGTAGGAAGGAACTATATGTGAAAGGTAAGGTAACTGACGAGAATGCGGAAGCGATTATCGGGGCTACCGTATCGGTAAAAGGAGCAACTACAGGTACAATCACCGATATCAATGGTCAGTATTCCATCAAAGTGCCTTATGGAAGCACTCTTCGCTATTCATACGTGGGCTACCGTGAAGAAAGTGTCGTGGCGAAAGAAACGACAGTAAATGTGGTGATGAAAGAGGATGCTGTCAGCCTGGAAGATGTAGTCGTTGTAGGTTATGGTGTGCAAAAGAAGGTAAATGTAACAGGTGCCGTATCTATGGTCAAAGCGGAGGCTATCGAGAATAGACCTATTACTAACGTAACTACGGGCTTGCAAGGATTGCTTCCCGGAGTTAGTATCGTTGCCTCTTCGGGACAGCCGGGTGCTGTGCCCAATATCAACATTCGTGGTACAGGAACCATCAATAGTAGTACAGCGCCTTTAATTTTGATTGATGGGGTAGCCGGAGGAGACATCAACTTATTGAATCCTTCGGATATCGAAAGCGTATCAGTGTTGAAAGATGCCGCGTCATCTGCTATTTATGGAGCGCGTGCCGCCAACGGTGTTATTCTTGTAACGACTAAAAAGGAGAAAAGAAAGAACGGGTAGAATTCCAATATAACGGATATGCCGGCTTCCAGACTCCTACAGCATTGCCCGAGCTTGTCAACGGAAGGGAATATATGGAACTTTCCAATGAAGCTATGAGTGCTGCCGGATTTTCCAAGCCCTATACACAGGAGGCTTTCGATAAATATGATTCGGGACTGTATCCTAACGAATATTCCAATACTGACTGGGTTGATGAAATATACAAAAGCCGGGCTTTTCAGACAGGGCATAATGTAAGTGCACGGGGTGGAAGCGAGAAAACCGGATTTTTTATGTCGTATGGTTTCCTGGATCAGGATGGACTGGTTGTAGGTGACGGATATAGTTCCAAGAGACATAATGCACGTATCAGTGTAAACACGGAGGTGTATGATCGTCTGAAACTGACCGGACAGATGAGCTATGTCGATTTCTATAAAAAGGACTTAGGTTATAGCGGCACATCAGGAGTATTCCGCCTGTCACAGCGTATGTCTCCGTTACTTCCCGTCATGTGGCAAATTCCTGACGAGAATGGCCGGATGGTAGATAGTGAGAACTGGTCGTACGGTTCGGTACGTAATCCCTTGCAGGTAGCCTATGAGTCGGGAACGGAAGAACGGAAAACCCGGGTACTCAATGGAATATTCAATGCAGATCTTAAAATTATAGACGGACTGAACGCAGGTATGCAGTATTCTGCTAATATATATACCCGTCAGGTGGATGAGTTTAATCCGAAGATGTTGTCTTATTATTCGGACGGTAGTCCGTTGAAAGCAAATGAAGATGCCAAGGACTATATCTCACAAAGCCATCTCGATGTTATGACCCAGACGTTGCAGTTCACCTTGAACTTTAATAAAACAATGGGGCGCCATGAGTTGGGAACATTGTTGGGATTTTCGCAAGAATGGGAAAGCAGAAGCACGCTGGGTGCTACGCGTGATAATGTGATGGTTGAGGATATTCACGTTATTAGTGCCGGTATGATTAATTTTATGAATAGCGGAACAAAAGACGAGTGGGCTTTGCGTTCTTACTTTGGTCGTGTCAACTATGCTTTTGACGGTAAATACCTGTTTGAAGCTAACCTGCGTGCCGATGGAACTTCAAGATTTGCCAAGGGCAATCGTTGGGGATATTTTCCATCGTTCTCGGCAGGATGGAACTTTTCACGTGAAAAATTCATGGAGTTCGCTACTTCGGTATTGAGCTCGGGTAAGCTGCGTGCTTCCTGGGGTGAGTTGGGAAATCAAAACATTCCCGGTAATTACTACCCCTACTTGTCACCTATCATAACCGAAGAGTCCTATCCTATCGGAGCTTCTAATACACCTGTTATGGGGCTTTGGCAAAACAAGATCGGTAATCCCGACATTAAGTGGGAAACCATCCGCATGCTTAATTTCGGAATGGATCTTAGTTTTTTGAACAATAGACTGAATGTGGACTTCGATTGGTATAAGAAAGAAAATATCGATGCATTGGTTCGTCCCGATGTCCCGGCTATTGTCGGGGTTCCTAGTAGTAATGTAGGTTATGTCAACCTTGGTAAGATTGATGTCAAAGGATGGGAACTTAATCTGTCATGGCGTGATAAGATCGGAAATGTAAATTACAATCTCGGGTTCAATCTGTCGGACGCCCGTAATAAAATTACCGATTTGGGTGGGACTCCGGAGTCTCTGACCAGTACGGCTTCCGGTTCGTATCGTCGGGTAGGTGATCCGATAGGTGCTTTCTATGGTTATCTGACTGATGGGCTGGCGCAAGTGTATGACTTCGAATCGGTGAATACAACTACAGGTAAGTACCAGAAACCAAAATTTCCTCTTGTTGCGTCACAAAACGGCATTGTACAGCCCGGAGATATTAAGTATCGGGACATCAGTGGTCCTGACGGCGCTCCCGACGGAGTAATTGATGACTACGACAAAGTGGTGTTTGGCGAGAAAGAGCCCCATTACACCTATGCAATCAAGGGTGGTTTGGAATGGAAAGGCATTGACTTCAGTTTCTATTTGCAAGGCGTAGGCAAAGTTGCCGGTTACCTTGAGGATGAGGCTCGGCATGCATTTATCAATGACTACTCAATCCCTAAAAAAGAGCATCTTGACAGATGGACGCCTATGAATCCAAATGCTTCTTATCCCAGACTTTATCAGTCGCAGGAGCACAACAGGCTCTTCAGTGATTACTGGAAAGAGGATGCATCGTACTTGCGCCTGAAGAATATTCAGATAGGTTATCGTTTTCCTACCCGAATGGTGGCACCTCTTGGCATTAATAGTCTTAGAGTATATGCTTCGGCAGATAACTTGTTTACTAAAACCGATTACTTCGGAGCTTATGACCCTGAAGTGAGGACCACCAGCGGAGATGTCTATCCGCAAGTAAAACCTATGTTTTGGATTATCAGTAACATTCTAACCTATTAAATGACCATAAAGATGAAATACTCAAAATACTTTTTAATCATTGCTTTATTGGGTATAGTTACCTCATGTAGCGATTTTCTGGATAGAACGAATCCTAACGAGCCGGACAATGTAACATTCTGGGTAAATGAAGATCAGCTTGAAAATGCCTTGCCTCCCTGTTACGAAGCTTTGCAAAAAGACTATCTCGTGAATTGGACCGAATCAACGGCCGAAACTGTTATGTGGGGGAATATTACCAGTGGACTGAGTAAGGTTTCGGGAGGCAAGCACTCTTATACTGATGGCTTTCCTTTCACTACTTATTGGACAGGAGCGTATAGTTATATTTATCGCTGCAATAATTTCCTGGACAATTATAATAAAGCGCAGGTAGCTCAAAGTAAGAAAGACGTTTATGCCGCAGAAGTAAAAACCATCCGGGCGCTTATGTACTTTTACCTCACGACATTTTGGGGGGATGTTCCCTGGGTAGGAGAAGTCATCCAGCCCGAAGATGCATATATCGAACGTACTCCTAGAGAGAAAGTCATTGATCTGCTCGTCGAGGATTTGAAATGGGCGGCAGAGCGCATGCCTGAAGAAAGATATACAGGAGACAAGCTGGGAAGACTCGACCGCTGGGGCGCTTTGGCTATATTGGCACGTATTGCCTTGCAAAACGAAAGGTGGGAACTGGCTGCAAAAACGAGTGAATATATCATCGAAAACAGTCCCTATGGCCTGTATGAATATGAAAAACTGTTCCATCACGAAGGGGATGTCGAGAATGATCCGAAAAATATCGAAGCCATCGTATATAGCCTTTTTGTACCCGAAATCCGTACGCAAAGTCTGCCCAATGAAACTTGCTGTCCGACAGACTACATACGTCTCAATCCGACGAAGTCGTTAGTGGATGCTTATCTGTGTACAGACGGTAAGCCGGCAAAAACCGGACTGGAATATTATAAAAAGACCGGTGTGCAGACCTCATCGTTATACAAGTCGCCTGAAGAGCATTATGTGGATTACTTCCGGAACAGAGATCCTAGAATGAAGATGACTTTATATGCTCCGGGTGACAAATGGCCGGGAGGAGATGACGGTGACCCTGATGCGGATAAGGCCAACGAGACATTTAATTTGCCTCGTTTTGCTTCATTGCAAAATAATAACCGTGTGGGGGCAAATAGCCGTACAGGCTTCTATCTGAAAAAGTATAACGATATTGATTTGGCCGGTTCGAGTGTAGACGGACATGGGAATCTTAATGTCATCCGTTTTGCCGAAATCTTGCTGATTTGGGCCGAAGCCACTTTCGAACTGCAAGGCAAGAATCTGACACAAGCACAGATTGACTACTCCATTAACAGGCTTAGAGATCGTGTGAATATGCATCGTATGAACCTTGACGAACTTAGCGCATGGGGGATGGATCTCGAAACCGAATTGAGAAGAGAACGCCGCATTGAGTTGGCAGGTGAAGGAACAAGATACGCCGATGTGATGCGCTGGCGTGAAGGCGAACTTCGCTTTGGACGTGCCATCACCGGTCCCAGCCTGAAAGTTTGTATGAATGATTTGGGCGCCAACCCATATCCCGATACCGGAGTAGATGAGTTTGGTGATGTTATCTACGAAAAATCTACCGCGGAAGGCGGCGCGCGTTACTTCGACGCAACGAAACATTATTTGTGGCCCGTGCCTAATCCCGAGCGTCAGAAGAACCCTCTGTTAGGACAAAATCCGGGCTGGGAAAAGTAATCATTAAAAAATAGAAATCATGTATTCAATGAAGAAATATTTATTATTGTTTTTATGCCTGACTTTGGGCGTTGCCTATGCGCAAGATACTCTACGGGTACGGGTAATGACCTATAATTTGAGATTTGGCGAACTGGCATCTTTAGAGGAACTTGCTCATCACATCAAATCCTTCAAGCCTGATTTTGTGGCACTTCAGGAAGTGGATAGCAAAACAGACCGTAAGCGTACCCCGCATCAGAAGGGAAAGGATTTTATATCCGAACTTGCCTATCATACAGGGATGTTTGGGCTTTACGGAAAGACGATTGATTATTCTACCGGTTATTATGGCATTGGGATGTTAAGTAAATATCCATATATTTCTGTACAAAAGATAATGCTGCCCCATCCGGTCAAAGAGCATGAGAGGCGGGCCATGCTGGAGGGATTATTCGAAATGGGGAATGATACCATTGTTTTTACCTCTACGCATCTGGACGTCAACTCTCAAGAAACAAGGGCGGAGCAAATAAAATTTATTACCGGGCATTTCAAAAATTATAAATATCCTATAATTTTGGGAGGTGATTTCAACGCGCGTCATTACTCCGAGGCAATACGTGGTATGGATAGTTGGTTTGCTGCGAGTAACGATGATTTCGGGATGCCGGCATGGAAACCTGTGATTAAGATTGATTACTTGTTTGCATACCCGCAAAAAGGATGGCGTGTGATTAGTACGCAAACTGTTCAGTCGCTTTTGTCAGACCATTTACCGATTATTACGGAACTGGAATATGTGAAGGAAGCATCGAAGAAAAAATATTGATACTCACTTATAACATTTATGATTTTCTATGATACATACAATAATCAAGTATTTACTGATTTCAACAACGCTTTTTTTCTGCTCATGCCACAAGCCTAAGACGGATATTATCACCCCCGCCAAACAGTTAATAGAACGTCAGATTGGGGAAAGAGCACAGTCTATCCACTTTGAATATATCGAACCATCCGATGGTAAAGATATATTCGAAGTGATAGCAAGCGACGGCCGGCTTACCCTAAGGGGAAGCAGCTCCGTTGCTATCTGTTACGCTTTTCATACGTACATGAAAGAGGCCTGCAAGAGTATGAAAACATGGAGCGGTGAACACATAACGTCGGTGATGCCGTGGCCCGATTATGAATTGTATGAACAGGTGTCCCCTTATGAGTTGCGCTATTTCCTTAATGTTTGTACATTCGGCTACACTACTCCTTACTGGGACTGGGAGCGTTGGGAAAAGGAAATTGACAGGATGGCTCTTTATGGTGTAAATATGCCCTTGGCTACCGTGGCCAGCGAAGCCATTGCGGAACGGGTATGGCTGCGTATGGGATTGGCTAAAGAAGAAATCCGTGAATTTTTCACTGCCCCTGCACACCTTCCCTGGCATCGCATGGGCAATCTGAACAAGTGGGACGGTCCCTTATCTGATGCCTGGCAGCAGAACCAAATCATTTTGCAGCATCAAATCCTGACCCGTATGCGCGAGTTGGGTATGCAGCCCATAGCACCTGCGTTTGCAGGTTTCGTGCCGGAAGCATTCGTACAGAAACATCCCGATACGCAATTCCGACACATGCGGTGGGGTGGTTTTGATGAAGAGTACAATGCCTATGTATTGCCACCGGATTCGCCTTTCTTCGAAGAGATAGGCAAACTGTTTGTCGAAGAGTGGGAAAAAGAGTTTGGAGAAAATACGTATTATCTCTCGGATAGTTTTAATGAGATGGAACTGCCTATCGATAAGGAAGATAAAGAAGCGAAATGTAAGTTATTGGCCGAGTATGGAGAAACGATCTATAAATCAATTGCAGCCGGAAACCCGGATGCCGTTTGGGTTACACAGGGATGGACATTCGGATATCAACATTCATTCTGGGATAAAGAATCGCTTAAAGCCCTGTTGAGCAATGTACCTGATGATAAAATGATTATCATTGATTTGGGCAATGATTATCCGAAATGGGTATGGAACACCGAACAAACATGGAAAGTACATGATGGATTTTACGGAAAGAAATGGATATTCAGCTATGTACCCAACTTTGGCGGGAAAACACCATGACAGGAGACTTGGACATGTATGCAAGCTCCTCGGTCAAAGCGTTACGTGCAGCTAATAAAGGTAACTTGATTGGGTTCGGTTCTGCCCCTGAAGGACTCGAAAACAATGAGGTTGTTTACGAATTGTTGGCCGATATGGGATGGTCATCAGATAGTATCGATCTGGACGATTGGATGAAGATGTACTGTGAGGCCCGTTATGGGGGATATCCCGATGCCATGGAGGAAGCTTGGAAACTTTTTCGGAAAACAGCATATAGTTCTTTATATTCATACCCCCGTTTTACCTGGCAAACCGTAATACCCGATCAACGGCGGATCAGTAAAATCGACCTTAGTGATGATTACTTGCAGGCTATACGTTTGTATGCTAGTTGCGCTGACGAACTGAAAAGCTCTGAATTATACAGAAACGACCTCATAGAGTTTGTTTCGTATTATGTAGCGGCTAAAGCTGAAAATTTTTATAAGCAGGCCTTGAAAGATGATTCGGAGAATCGTGTTCTCGCAGCGCAACGTAATCTGCAACAAACTGTTGATTTATTGATGGACGTTGACAGGCTGTTGGCTTCTCATCCTTTATATCGATTAGAAGAATGGGTGGAACTTGCGCGCAATAGCGGAACAACTCTTCAGGAAAAAGATGCTTATGAAGCAAATGCCAAACGCTTGATTACAAGTTGGGGTGGTATCCAGGAGGATTATGCCGCCCGTTTCTGGAGCGGACTGATTAAAGACTACTATATCCCTCGTATACAGCTCTATTTCACAAAAGATCGGGATAAAATCCGGGAATGGGAGGAGCAATGGATTACATCTCCCTGGAGCAACAGTACGACTCCGTTTGATGACCCGGTCAAGGCTGCATTGAATTTAATAGAGAAAACAAATAAGTGATAGCTTTTATGAAAAAGATTGTATTGGCATTCGACTCGTTTAAAGGTTCGGTCGGTTCTTTCGAGATAGCAAAAGCTGCCGAAAAAGCGATTCAGGAGGAATTACCCGACTGTCAGATTATACGTTTCCCCATAGCTGATGGCGGCGAAGGGACTACAGAAGCTCTATGCTCTGCCCTTCATGCTCAAACGGTGTCATGTCGGGTGCATGATCCATTCATGAAGCCAATTGAAGTATCGTATGGCATCGTAAACAATGGTGCGATGGCTATTATCGAAATGGCCTCGGCCTGCGGTCTGCCATTGATTGATTCAAATCGAAGAAATCCCATGAAGACTACGACTTATGGAGTTGGAGAAATGGTTGCTGACGCATTAAAACGCGGGTGTCGGGAATTCATTATCGGGATCGGCGGAAGTGCTACAAATGATGCGGGAATAGGTCTGCTGAAGGCTTTAGGTGCACGTTTCTTAGATAGTGGAAACGGTGGGTTGGAGCCTGTCGGCGAAAATCTGATAAAAGTCCATCAAATAGATATTTCCCAATTAAATCCGGCATTGAAGGATAGTAAATTTATGATTGCCTGTGATGTTAGTAATCCATTTTTTGGAGAAGAGGGTGCGGCCTATGTATATGCTCCCCAAAAAGGGGCAAATAGTTTGCAAGTGATAGAGTTGGACATGGGTTGCGGCATTATGCACAGGTGATAAAGGAATATACAAATATGGATATATCGCAGCTTCCAGGTGCCGGAGCCGCTGGAGGAATGGGAGGTGGCCTGCTTCCGTTTTTGAATGCAGAATTGCAATCCGGAATAGAAGTTATATTGAAAACGCTTCGTTTCGAGGAGGTCGTTCGACAGGCAGATCTGATACTGACTGGAGAGGGGAAACTGGATCGCCAGACTGGTATGGGAAAGGCACTGGACGGAATTTACGTGTCGGTGAGAATGTCAGGTTCCGGTGAGTAGCGTTGGGGGGAGCGGTCGAAGCCACCGAAGCGCTTAATAGGATGGGGTTTACTGCCGTACTGCCTATTCAACCTTTTCCGGTAACACTTGAAGAGGCGATGCAACCGGAGTTTACGAAAGAAAACATAGAGAGAACGGTGCGACAGGTGGTGAGAATCATAAAACAATTTACTAAATAATACTCAATGACAGCGATAGGCGCATTAATCGGGCTTTCATTATCCATACTGTTAATCATAAGAAAGCTTTCTCCGACATACAGTCTGATTATCGGAGCGATAGTCGGAGGGTTGTTGGGAGGACTATCTTTAAATGAGACTGGTTACGGTGATGACCGAAGGGGTGAAAGAGGTCACCCCGGCGGTATTGCGGATTCTGACAGCCGGAGTCTTGTCAGGCATATTAATACAAACCGGGGCTACCACGGTCATCTCCAATGCGATTATAAACAAAATGGGTGAAAAACGGGTATTTATGGCATTGGCACTCGCAACGATGTTGCTTTGTACGGTAGGCGTCTTTATTGATGTGGCAGTGATAACCGTTGCGCCGGTGGCTCTTTCGATAGGCAAGCGTCTAAATCTGTCTCCATCTGTATTGCTTATTGCTATGATCGGGGGAGGTAAATGTGGAAATATCATATCACCTAACCCGAACACCATTATAGCAGCCGGAAATTTTAATGCAGATCTATCGGCTGTAATGTTTGCCAATATTTTACCGGCAGTGATCGGTTTGTTTTTCACTGTTTTCGTTATTGTTCGTCTAATGCCTCAATCGGTAAAAAACAAAAAAACAATGATGCAAACAGAGGATAAAGAGGAAGAGAGAAATCTTCCTTCGTTAAGAACCAGTCTGATTGCTCCTGTTGTTACGATTGTTTTATTGGCATTACGTCCTGCGGTAGGAATTAATATCGATCCTTTGATAGCTTTGCCGGTAGGTGGGTTATGTGGTGCTATCTGTATGAAACAATGGAAAAATATTCTTCCGAGTATAGCATATGGGCTGCAAAAGATGTCTGTGGTAGCTATTCTGTTGATAGGAACTGGAACTATTGCCGGCATCATAAAGAACTCTTCTTTGAAAGATTGGATTCTTACAGGATTGGATCATGCTCATATGAGTGATGTATTGATTACTCCTATATCAGGCGCGTTGATGTCGGCGGCTACCGCATCGACAACAGCCGGAGCGACACTGGCTTCTTCTTCGTTCGCTGAAACGATATTGGCTATAGGTATTTCTGCGGTTTGGGGAGCGGCTATGATTAATTCCGGAGCTACAGTTCTTGACCATTTGCCACATGGCTCGTTCTTTCATGCGACAGGAGGGGTATGTGAACTTAACTTTAAGGAACGTTTGAAGCTGATACCTTATGAATCGCTTATAGGGATAGTGTTAGCTGCCGGAACAGCTATTTTATATATAATAAGTAATTAAAAGAATCAAATATTATGAATCCGAACAAACGGTTACTTTCGCTTGATGTACTTCGGGGTATTACTGTTGCCGGGATGATCTTGGTCAACAATACAGGAAAGTGCGGGTATAACTTTGCCGCTTTTGCACATGCCAAGTGGGATGGCTTTTCGCCGGCCGATCTGGTATTTCCGATGTTTATGTTCCTGATGGGTATTTCGACCTACATCTCCTTGTGTAAGTATAACTTCCAGTATCGATCGGCGATTGCGAAAATCATAAAAAGAAGTCTCTTGTTAATATTGATCGGTCTGGTTATAGAGTGGTTCCTTACAGCAATAGATAGTGCTAACTATTTTGATTTGAGTCAGCTCCGGTTGATGGGTGTTATGCAACGGCTTGGGATTTGTTATGGCATTACAGCCTTATTGGCTGTAAAAATACCTCATAAGTGGTTTATGCCATTAGCCATCGTTTTGCTGGCTGCCTACTTTATATTTCAGTTATTTGGAAACGGATTTGAGAAAAGTGCGGATAATATCATCGGGATGATTGATTCGGCTATTTTAGGATCTAACCACATGTATCTTCAGGGCCGCCAGTTTGTCGATCCCGAGGGGATACTTAGTACGATTCCCGCTGTGTCTCAAGTAATGATCGGTTTTGTTTGCGGAAAGATAATCATCGATATTAAAGACAATGACTGCCGGATGCTGAATCTATTCCTTATAGGTACCACGCTGTTGTTTGCCGGCTATTTGTTAAGCTATGCCTGTCCTTTGAACAAACGTTTGTGGTCTCCTTCGTTTGTTTTGCTTACTTGTGGGATTGCGGCATTGGCATTGGCATTGCTGCTTTATATCATTGATGTGAAGCAGAATAAAAAGTGGTTTTCGTTTTTCGAAGCATTTGGAGCGAATCCGCTTGTAATTTATGTGTTTAGTTGCATAGTCGGAGGATTGCTTGTGCATTGGCATATCCATACGGCTGTATTCAACAATTTGTTTAACCCGTTATTCGGAAATTACTTCGGTTCATTTATGTACGGTGTATTTTTCCTGTTGTTCAATGGGCTGTTGGGATATGTTTTGTTAAAAAGAAAAATCTATATAAAATTATAAATCAGAATGAAAAGAAAAAGTGTATACACATGTCTGGTTATGCTACTTATGTCGTTGGTTCTTCAGGCTAAAGACAAAGACGTAGCTGTTGCGGAAGCATTATTGAAACGTTTGCTGCCGTCATATATCGAGAGTTTTCAATTTCAAAAGTTGAAAGGAGAGAAAGACTGCTTTACGATAGAGTCCGTAAAAGATAAAATTGTAATCGGTGGAAACAACGCCAATTCAATGGCGATGGGACTGAACCATTACTTGAAATATTACTGTCTCACTACAGTGTCATGGTATGCGGATATAGCCGTTGAAATCCCTGAAGAATTGCCGATGGTTGGTGAGAAGGTTGTTTCGGAAGCGAGAGTGGATACTCGTTTTTTCCTGAATTACTGCACGTATGGTTACACGATGCCTTGGTGGCAATGGAAAGAATGGGAGCGCTTTATTGACTGGATGGCCCTTAATGGTATAAATATGCCTTTGGCAATTACCGGACAAGAAGCTGTGTGGTATAAAGTCTGGTCGAAAATGGGAATGTCGGACATCGAAATACGCTCTTACTTCACGGGACCGCCGTATCTGCCCTGGCATCGGATGGCTAACATAGATCGCTGGAATGGTCCGTTGCCGATGGAATGGTTGGAACACCAGGTAAACTTGCAGAAAAAATACTTGCACGTGAGCGTGAATTGAATATGAAGCCCGTATTACCAGCTTTCGCCGGACATGTACCTGCCGATTTAAAACGGATTTATCCCGAGGCTGATATTCAACATTTGGGCAAATGGGCCGGCTTTGCTGATGCATACCGTTGTAACTTTCTGAACCCTAACGATGCTTTGTTTGCGAAAATTCAGAAACTATTTCTTGATGAACAAAAAAAACTTTTCGGAACCGATCATATTTATGGTTTAGATCCTTTCAACGAGGTTGACCCACCCAGTTTCGAACCTGAATATTTGCGGAAGATAGCATCGGATATGTACGCTACATTGACGGCTGCCGATCCCAAAGCCCAATGGATGCAAATGACGTGGATGTTTTATTTTGATAAAGATAAATGGACTTCCGAGCGAATGAAGGCTTTGCTGACAGGAGTGCCACAGAATAAAATGATATTACTGGATTATCATTGTGAAAATGTTGAATTATGGAAAAGAACAGAGCATTTTCATGATCAGCCCTATATTTGGTGTTATCTGGGCAATTTCGGGGGAAACACAACTTTGACAGGTAACGTCAAAGAAAGTGGCGCACGACTTGAGAATGCTCTCATGAACGGTGGAGGTAACCTTAAAGGAATCGGCTCTACGCTGGAAGGATTGGACGTGGTGCAATTTCCCTACGAATACATTCTTGAGAAAGCATGGAATCTGAATGTAGATGATAATAAATGGATTGAATGTCTGGCTGACAGACATGTGGGATGCGTGTCGCAGCCTGTACGCGATGCTTGGAAACTATTATTCAATGACATTTATGTACAGGTTCCGCGCACATTGGGTACTTTACCCGGGTATCGCCCTGAATTGAATAAAAAACAGTGAAAAACGGACAAGTAATGTGTATAGTAATGTTGAGTTATTAGAGGTTTGGCGAAAACTGAACGAAGCGCCTTCTGACCGGAGAGATGCTTTTCGCTTGGATTTGATTACTGTAGGCAGACAGGTGCTTGGAAACTACTTTCTTGATGTGAAAATGGAGTTTGATAGGATGGTTGAAGCCAAAGATTATCAGGCTTTGAAGGCTTGCGGCGAGAAAATGAAAGAGATATTGAATGACTTGGATAAGCTGAATGCCTTTCATCCTTACTGTTCGCTGGATAAATGGATTGAGGATGCACGGAAGATGGGAGACTCCCCTCAATTGAAAGACTATTATGAAAAGAATGCTCGCAACTTGATTACTACTTGGGGGGGAAGCCTGAACGATTATGCCAGTCGTTCGTGGGCAGGACTGATAAGTGATTATTATGCAAAGCGCTGGGAGGTGTATATCGATACATTCATCAAAGCGGTCGGGGAAGGTGTAGAGGTGGATCAGAAACAACTTGAAGATGAATTAAAAGAAATAGAAGAAGGTTGGGTAAATGCAACTGATCGGAAGGATACTCGAAAAGATGTTCATTCAACAACTGACGGATTATTATCATTCTCCACCTTTTTATTCAGCAAATATCAAAGACTGGTGAAATAAATAAGAGGCCTGTTTCATTTGTTGCTCGCGAATCATGCTATATCAGAAAGAATTAATATATTTGAAAATAAGGACTTGATATAATAAGCTTTTTATTTTCATATTTAAAATGATTAAGATGTCCCAGAAATACTCACAGGATGAAGCCCAAGCTTTGGTTAAGGCTCTGAAAGGGGGGAACCAGCTGGCATTTAGTATTGTATACAAGATGTATGCGGCGCAGACCTTTTCTTTAGCATTTAAATATTTGCAGAATAAGGAATTGGCTGAAGATGCTGTGCAGAACTTATTCTTAAAACTCTGGCTGAAAAAAGAAGAAATCGACGAGACAAAACCTATAAACAGATACCTTTTTACGATGTTGAAGAATGATCTGCTCAATACGTTGAGAGATTCAAAGAAAAATATCTATTTACTTGAGGATTGTCTTTCAATGGTTTTGGAATTGGAAGACGATTCTCAAAACGAAAACCTTAAACAAGAACAAATGAACATCATACAGCAAGCCCTTGAACAACTTTCGCCGCAACGCCGCAAAGTTTTTGAAATGAAAGTTTCGGGAAAATACTCCAATCAGGAAATAGCCGATAAACTCAATCTTTCAATAAATACAATTAAATTTCAATATAGCCAATCTTTAAAACAGATTCGCTCGACAGTGGGAGAGCTTAGCCTGCTGTTGGTGTATTGTATTATATAATGTGATCCTATCACTTTTTGCTGATATGGAACGTTCTTTTGAATTAACACGGTTTAACGTTAGCCTGTATAATACTTTTTTGTAACAGTGTGTATTATTAGTAGATATTGAAATATGAAATTAAAAAAGAAACATACAAATCAGAACTTTGAAATAGTTGACAGCATCGGGAAATATATGGATGACGATATTCAGAGGATAATAGAAGGTAAGCAGCTTGAATTAGGCGACAGAGAACTGCCTCCTTTTGATGAATATCGCATTTATAAGAATATTCAGGAAGCTGTGATGCAAGGAAGAAAAACGAAAGAATAGGAGAATCAGAATGCCGTTGTTCTTTAAGTGGGCGGTGGCTTGTATTATTGTTTTGTTTGCAGTAGGTGCAGGATATAATTTTTATCAAAGTCGTTGTGAGGCAAACCTTGTTTATCGTGAGGTCTGTGCTGTGAGAGGTGAAAAGTTACTTGTATTACTTCCTGATGGTAGCCGGGTGTGGTTAAATGCCGATTCTAAATTGACTTATCCGGAGCAGTTTGCAAAATACAACAGGGATGTTACGTTGGAAGGAGAGGCTTATTTTGAAATAGCAAAAAATAAAAAATCCCCTTTTCAGGTATTTGCCGAGAATGTAAAAATACAAGTGACAGGAACATGTTTCAATGTAAAAGCATATCCTTCAGATAAGGTAATCAAAACTACACTCGACGAAGGAAGTATAAATATCGGGCATATACGAAGTCGTAGACCTATGCAGCAAATATTTCCCGGACAACTGCAGTTTATGAAAAAGAAGTAAATGTAATAAAAATAAAAACTGATAGATATCACGATGATGCTTCGAGTTGGAAGGGGAACCAGCTTACTTTCAGAAATGCATCACTGAAAGAAGTGCTTACAACACTCCAGCGGCATTTTGATATAGAAATTGCAGTTAAAAACGAAAAGATTGCTTCGTTTACGTACAACTTTGTTTGCAAAGGGAACGATTTGAACTATGTGTTGGAGGTGATGCAATCCATCACGCCAGTTAGCTTTAAAAAAATATCGGAATATACATATACCGTTGAATAAGTAAACTTAATCTAATAACAAAAACAAATTTATGAAAGCACTTTTAAAGCCCATTGTATGGGTATGCCTTTTCTTTTTTGCGTATCAAAGTACGTATGCGCAGGCTCTTAAAATAATGAGCTATAATTGCCGGATGTCCGGGGAAATGACTGGCTACTCGGTGAAGGAGTATGCTGTATTTATCAGGAAATACAATCCGGATGTTGTAATGTTGCAAGAGATAGATTACAACACAAAAGGAACAAAAATCAGGATTTCACCACTCAACTGGCTGCGGAGTTGGGATTATTTTCCGTATTCGGGAAAGCGATGGATACTGGCGGTGGAGAATATGGAGTGGCCATACTTTCAAAATATCCTTTCGTTTATATCAATAACAAAACTTTTGAAGGAATAGACGGAGCCAAAGAACCCCGTACGCTATTATATGTAGATATTCAGGAACCGGGAACTTCAGACGTAATCAGGATAGGGACGACTCACCTGGATCATTCGACAGATCTGATAAGGAGTGCAATGGCCGAACAGATTAATGAGCGGATTGGTACGGGAGACATCCCGACACTGCTGGGAGGAGATTTTAATGCCCGACACGATTCTAATGTGATTTGTGAAGTAATGAAGAATTGGCAGAGAATCTGCGATGATACATTCACCTACCCGGCAGATCAGCCGACAATCAAGATTGATTATATATTCGGGCTTCCACAGAATAAGTGGAAAGTGAAGTCGTTTAAAGTTTTATCCAATCCGGAAGTTTCTGACCACAGGGCTTTGTTTGCTGAAGTTGAATTTGTAAAATGAATGAAAAATGAAATCAAACTATCTATATCTGCTATTTATATGTGTTATTTCTTGCCTGTTTGTTTCGTGTAGTGACGAGGATAATAAGGGAGAAGAAATTCCGGAATGGAACCGGTTCAGAACAACGAACGTCTTGGTTATGTCGCATGTGTCTGAGCAAAATTTATTTAGCTCTTGTAGTTATAAAGAGGTGGCGTCATCTATCAGAAATACTACTCATTCAGTGGCATTGTTGGACAGGACAAATGCTGTCTATGGACAAACCGCAATCATAAATACGGGTACGGAGGCTGCTAGAGAGAGTAAGAAAGTGCCGGTGTTTGTGCCTGTCAGCTATAATAGCGAAGAAAAAAAGATAATCGGTAGTACAGTGCTTTTTCCTTCCACTATTTCTGAGATGACGCAATATGAAGTGGAAAACGATTGCAGATATCTTGAAACAAAAACAGAAGCAGTGAACGGAATAGATATGCTCTTCTGTTCTGTATCATTGAACTGCGAAGACTTGATAGCTCCGGCTGTCGACGTTTTCAAGAAAAAAGTAAGTGAACAGACTGTTCTGGTAGGCACTGTCAGGCGTGCACTGTTGTCCAATCTTGAGTCGGAAATTACTTCTAATTTAACTTCTGGTACCTATTCTTTCGTAGAAGTGGAAAATAGAAATAGAGACTCCGAGTATTGTATATTTGTCCTGACTTCACATAAGTGGGCTTTTAGGGGGGTAACCGAAACAAGTGTAAGCGGAGATTTACATTGTTTTCAATTACAAATCGAATCTTTAAAATAAAAAATGAACGGTCATGAAGCAATATATCAAAAATATAATGATCCTGATACTTGCCCTTCCATGGGGTTTGTTGTTGACAAATTGTAGTGATAGTGAGCCCGATTATTCGGACGACAACGCGTATCCGCCACCTACTGTAGAACTCACTTCTCCTTCTGAAATAGATGTGGTGGAGTATAACTCGACGGTGACTGTATCTGCCAGAAGTTTCTCTGCTGTGGGTATACATAGCATATATGCTACCTGTTGAAGATGGATGAGAATGGAGAATATGAAGAGATAAACGCGACTGAACGTCAAACGTTTAAAGATAGATACCTTGCAAACTGATATGACACTTGAATTTGACTTGAATGTCAAGGTTAACACGCGTGAAGCAGCCGGGATACTGGTAACATCAACGGACGTTTTTGACAAAAACGGCACAAAAGGTAATACCTATTAAAAAGATAACCAAACTTCCATCCCAGATATTCACCGAACCATCAGATTTCCCAGTTTTAGTACCCGATGAAGAGGTTTCTCTGTCTGTAGTGATTCGTTCAGCTGTGGGCATTAAGTCTATAAAACATACATTGTGTAATAAAGTACTGGGTGACCTGAAGGAATATACGACTATTCCGGTGTCTGGCAATCCGTTGGAAATGGAATTTATCCTGAAAACTGTCGTAGATAATAAAGATACCAATGGAATCAAGATTGTGGTGGAAGATATAGAGGGAGGAAGAGAGGAAAAAATTATCAATATCGAAGGTCTTGAGGGGGTTGACAATAATGTTGCGCTTGTTTTCAACAATATAGAAATGGCACCCGAATGGGAACATTCAACAGAACCGGATCAACCTTATATTTTCTCCATAGAGGGAATAATGGTACAAGGTGTGCAGAAACATGTATTAAGCCTGAAGGAAATTAAAGGATATGGCTCAAAGGCAAACAGTGTAGATTTTGCTTTCGTCAATATATGGAGAAATCCGGAGTTTGTTGCCGTTAAAAATAGAGGTTTCTCTTATGTCAGTGCATCAAGAATTAATGGAGGACCGGTGGGACGGCGTTATGATGTAGATAACTGGATCAAACCGGTAGGCGTTGCTACGAACAGAACGATGTTTACTCTTATACCTGAGGATAAGGTCACTGAGCTTGGCGTTGATGTGATGGTGGAGAGTGCGGTTCCTGACGCCAAGACTTTTGAAGCGTTGAATATGTTGCAAAGTGTGACTACACAGGGTGCTGATATGTTAATGCAAAGGGTCAATGTTTCTGATGGATACCCGAATGATCCTTGTAGTTTGCAGATAAAGGATAATACCTATATTGCTTTTGTTACTGCAGCGGGTAAATATGGTGTTATTCATGTTATTGAAGCCGCAAACGATGCAGATGCGTTAGTTACCGGAGGGTGTAAAATAGCTACTCCTACAGGAGTTGTGGGAGGTAAAGGTCCGGCCTATTCGGGAGCTGGCATAGCCGGACTTACTTACGATGGTGTGGCGTTGCTTTACGGACGCACCTGTAAGTTGAAAATTGTGGTTCAAAAGTAATGTTGTTACAAATTGAGAAATAATACATTTATATTTTTGATTGTAAAAGTTAAGAAAAGGCCGGTCATATCTCTTTATGAACCGGCTTTTCTTTGGGTCGAGTCCGAAAAGCCTGTGGGTATGTTATGTTAATATTCGAAAGTGTACTATCTTTGCGGTTAGATTTTAAACAACACGTGAATTTGTCGAACTCACGTTATTTATATGCTAATTCTGCTTTGTCTTTAGGGTATTTGGAAATGCCGATGTATAGCGCTTTACCTTGTCGTACGATGTCAACGAGTGTTTGAAGTGTCTCTTCAAGCGGGGTGTTGGGATCGTAACGGTGGGTATAGAAGATGTCTACATATTCGAGGTTCATCCGCTTTAAACTTTGGTTGAGGCTGCCCATCAGTGATTTTCGGGAACCCCAATCACCGTAAGGACCCGGCCACATTTCATGCCCCGCTTTGGTAGAAATGAATAATTCATCCCGGTAGGGCATAAATGATTTCTTCATAATCATACCGAATGTTTCTTCTGCAGAGCCGCAGGAAGGACCGTAATTGTTGGCGAGGTCAAAATGGGTGATACCCTTGTCGAATGCATAATGTGCCATTGATAGCGAGTTGGCGAAAGTATTGACATCGCCGAAGTTGTGCCATAGTCCTAAAGATATTTCAGGTAGAAGGATGCCGCTCTTTCCGCAACGACGGTATTTCATACCGTTTTCGTATCTGCCGGGGGTGGGAGAATAGATGGGAGTTATCATATCTGTTGGTTTTAGTTAGACTTATATTATATAAGGTTGTAAAAACAATGAAAGCAAAAATACGGAAATTCTTTGAAAGTATCTGTTTATTGGCTCCATAGATTGAACTTTTATTTACTTTACAATTTTATCCGTCTCCGGTTCGAAGAGTCTATTGCTGAGTGCCTGCAAAGCCCTTTTCTTGTCTTCCGTCTTAATGACGAATGCCACGTCACTGTCATTGCTGCCATACGAAATCATACGTAGCGGGATATCTGCCAGAGCTTCTATAATCTGTGCTTCGACACCGGTATACTGCCAACGCATGTTTCCCACCACGTAAGGGGGGAAAAACGAAACGTATCAATATGTGGTTAGCCTGAAAATGGCTGATTGCTTTGGTATTCAAAATGTTATGGTTGAATAGAGCAGAACGGGCTGGAAAAACCAAACGTTTACATTGCTTTACATTGGGCTTACATTTGAGCCTTGTTTGAACGCCGTTCAAATGAATTACTTTACATTAAAGGTGAGATAGGAGATATTTCGGAAGTGTTATTACAGATTGTTCCCCATGATTCTTTTCTGACTATAAAGATAGTCAAATAAACTGATTTATGCAAGTAAGCGGGGAGATGCGTAATGCACTTCCTTTTTATTTTATCTAAATTATTCCATATAGATAATATTTGGTATATTTGTAGTCAAATAAATGCTATATAATTATGACTAAAGTTATCCATGTGCACTTGATTTATGAGAAGAAAAACCTCTATTTCGGCAGTATTTCTGCTATATTTGATACTTTGACCGAGAACCGGGTTGGCATCACCAAAAGCAGTCTGTTGCATGCTGGTTTGACTGATGGAGCCGTAAAATACACGAAACGTGCGATGATTATCCAGTCACACCTGATAAAGACTACCAGAAAGGGCTAAAACAGCCTTAGAACGTATTAAAGCCGCTTTTTGCGGCTTTTTTGTGTCTTTATAAATGTCAAACTATGATAGAAAGCTGTATTTATCCGTTTGAACGCTTTGAACTCCTTAAAAAGAGGAAAGGTTATTCACTTGCTTATTCATTTGGTTATTCATTTAGGCTATTACAAAAACGAAATGTTTTGATTGGTTATTCATTTGGTTATTCATTTTTGTATCTATTTTGTTCTAATAAAGCGGGGAAATATCTTTTTCTTATTTAGTATTTATCTATTTTTTATAATATTGTAGGGGGGTAAATGATATATTGGGAATATTTATTTACTCCCCTGTATTTTAATCCATTGCTTTAATAATCAATATTTTACTACTTTTTACCCCCTTTGCCCCGTAAAACACGTTTTAGACGGCATTGGCAACTGTAGAATCGCTTGCATCCGAAACACGCCCCGACTTGTCCTGTTTAAGTTGTGTAATTGTTTGTTTGAGCATCCCTATTTCTTCTGCCATCTCTCGGATAGTGGCATCTTTATCAGCTATAATTGCTAATAGTTTGTCTTCTATTCCTGTACCTTCTTTTTGAGGCAAGGTAGTTTGATTATTAAAAGTAGAAGTTTGTATGTTAATCATCTCTCCTCTACCAGTCAAAAGCCATTCCGATGATATATTTTCGCATTTTGCAAACAAAAGATCGTAATCAAGTGTATCCCGCGACAGCCACGAGCTTATAGTTGAGGGAGCAACCCCTATTAACTTTGCAAAAACAGAAGGCTTTCCATCGCTATAATGCTTTATAATAGCTTCTAATCTTTCTTTTTTATTCATTACTTTTTATATTTTGCGAAATTATTTCGCGTATTGCTTTGCAATTTGCGAAACATGATTTATATTTGCCACGTGATTAAAGTTTAAACACGCTCCAAAGCTACAAAAAGGCTTGAAGTAACAATGAGAATTTAAGAAGAAGCAAAATGGAAGCAAAATTTAAAAAGGGACAAAGTGTGAGAATCACCAAGAGGAACGGTGAAGTCATTGATGGTGTAATCCGCGACTGGGACTATAACATTTGTACTTTCGGTCGTGAATATAATGTCGATTATATGAAAGATGGCCAGGTTTGGACTGTGATATGTGTTCCGGAGGATGCCATACAAGAACTCCGATAGATTTCCGGGGCAGTTAGTTCAGTTGGTAGAACACGCCAAACTCCCGCAAGGGAGAGGCCATGGTCCGTGGTTCGAGTCCGCGACTGCCCGCTACAATAATTTAACTTATCAGCGAATTATGAAAGAACGAATAGTGGTAGAATACAGTGAGGTGGGTAAAATAGCCGGTTTGCTGGGTTGTTCCCGGGAAATGGTCTCCCACTCCCTTGCATTCCGCAAGAACAGCAAGTTGGCCCGTTCCATCCGCAAGCTCGCCATCGAGCGCGGTGGAACCAAGGTAGGTGGTAACCCTGAAAAGAAGGAAAGCGATGAAAAGTGAGTTGATGGCATTGTTCGGTGACCAGCTGCGCTGGTTTATACACTTGAACTGGAAGCAGCGCCTTTGTGTACTTTACTTCTGTCTGAATTTCTGTCTGATATTTTCTGTGAGTGAAGACAATTTGCTTTGGGCGCTTTTTGTTGTACTGAACTTTGGGGCTTCAGTACGGCTGTTGAAGAGGCATGTCCCTTTGAATGATTTGGAGGACTGATAACAGAACGGAAAATGGAATACTATAATAATATACTGTGTGTAACCTGTGAAGAGCTTACTTCAGGAGATAATCCGGTGATGAAGTATATAACTTTATACCAAAATGTCCGTCGCGGTAACATCGAAAGTATCAACCGTGGCGGTGGCGAGGGCAATGTAGCCCTGTATTCCTATTCTTTCCCTTCCCGAGAAATACAAGAAACGTTGGGTTGAGCGCCATGGCGAGCCCGAGAAACAGATGCGAGAAGAAATGATCCGTAACATAGTGAAGAAAGACGAGAAGGCCGAGCGCTTTTTTGAGGAGTACCGTTACGACAAGAACGGTGAGCTGGTCGCCCTTCCCGAGGATGTGAAGAAGGAATACACCTGGAACGCTTCGGTACTGAACGC
>OIEZ01000059.1_pt1 | contig 29401 bp, 23 predicted proteins | sample 1581941 | NCBI WGS metagenome assembly OIEZ01 (sample SAMN04414078, study PRJEB24778) | human gut metagenome | material: faecal | host: Homo sapiens | reverse complement strand
ACAAAAAAACTATAATTATAGGTGAAGCAAGTGGGCAACACTATTTTAGCCAAAGGGGGCAATCATATTTTAGCAAAAAGGGATAATTCTGCGTGGCCAAAAGGGTCAAAGTTGAGTGGCTTTTCCATATATATTTGGCAATAAAAAAAATACACTAAAAATAAAAGTGAGAAAATGTGTTTTGCTATATTTGCAGCATATTTCGGAAGTATAAAGCATATTCTGTTCAGAAAATATACGATATGACAATGAAAAAAGACATTCAACCAAAGAAGAAGCCGGGAAAGATAATTATTTCAATAGATGGAGATACTTTCCAGCAACTTGAAATATATTGCTAGATAAACGGCATATTTTGTAATGACTTCGTTTCGTTCGCCTTGGAATACTTTGAATGCACAGAATTTAATCTGAAGAGCAAGCGATGAGAGAACAGAAGCCATTCGTCAACTATTATAGGAAGTCCGGGAACAGACAGCAAAATAGCTTCCGGCTACAGAAGCAAAAGGCAAAGCAGAAAGCGTGGCAACAGAACAGGCAAAACCCTTCAGTTACTTTAAGAAGAAAACGACTGATTGCATAACGAAATCAAAATTCTTCAGATGTATAAGGAGAAAGCACACACCGGGAACTTTGCCGGGAACGTGACAAACAGAAAGTAATAGGAAAAATAAAAATTATAGTTCAAAGTAAATAATGAAAATGAAAACAAGATTTCTATTAGGTGTATTACTCCTTTTTAGCATTACCATGCAGGGGCAACAAGTGAAAGTGAATTATGAAAATATAACAAATTCCCTTCCTGTTATTTTACAAGAATATTTCCGGATGCAAGGTGTACAACATCTGAATCTGACTATCAAGGGTGAATTCAATGGGAAACGAGCCAAGCTAAAAAAAATATCTTGCAACAATGGTGTGTTTACAGAAAGAGAACTTTTACCTGATTTCGTACATTTTATATTGGTCGATAGTGTAGAAACACTTGATTTATGGTAGCACCATACAAAGAAGATAGCATACGTTTAACTTGTTTTTATCCACCAGTAGACAATATGCCATTGTTCACAGATACGGTACGCTTGGATAGACATAAGATTCTAATGGAAACGTATACACCTGGTGATGGTTTTGATATTCCTATTATAAGTTATACCTCTGGTATTTCGGTGCAAGGTGGAATCTGGTTTTGTGGATTACGTGATTCAAAAGTAGAGCCACGAAAATGGTATGAGAAGTATGGTATTGATGATTATGTCTATTATACAATTCGTTTGGAGGAGGATAAACCTTCAAGTAAAGGAACTGTTTACGTCAAAATATCGAAGTAATTTTGGGGCCTAATGCTCCTGTATCAGAAATACAGAGAACAAGCTACCCTAACGCAAGCCTATAAGGCTCCGGCGTTTCCGCTGGGGGCTTTCTAACTTTTGTACTTATAGAATATCAAAAAGAAAGCGATAGTGGAGTGTTACCCTCCCTAAAAAAACACTTTTCAGTGTCTAACTGCATTTTTTGATAATTAAATACGTTGTATAATTAGTTTTCCCATCATTGTATGGGTAAAATTCAACATATTCTTTAGACGCAGCTGGATCGTTCAGTTCTCCTGTTCTATCGTAGAATGAAAAGATTGTCTTATCCAGTTCTTTAATATCCCAATAATGACTACCACCAAAATATAATGTGCTAAAGTTAGGAGTGGCGAAAGACCATCTTCCACGAATCTCACCTTCTTTTTGTTCCCATCCTTATCAATCTCTACATTGGCTCGTGTATATGTTCCATCTTTATCGAAATTCCAAATAGATTCCCAAGAGCTTCCGTCTTCATACTCTTTTTTCCGCCAGTCCAGGTTATATCACATATTAGTGCGATAATGCTTTCTTCTCCATCGTTATAATATCCTTGTTTCTCAACACAATTGGAAAGAAGCACCATCTGTACAATCACTGCAAAAAAACGATTATTCTTTTCATAATTAATATATTAAACTACACAAATGTATACAAACTTTTGTAGATTTGACAATCTGAACTTTTAATTTAGGAAAATTAAGGGAAATACAGAACTATAAACCTTAAACTGAGAATGATTTGCCTACTTTTGCGATATAAAAATTAGTAACATGAAAAACCTAAAAAAATATATCATAATAGCTATTTTAGCCAGTGTTGTTATATATTTATCAGGATGTGCAAGTCTTACTTATAATCCGCACAGCCAAACAGAAAAAGTAAAAGTGACTTTAAAGAATAAATAACTGTATCATATCAGTTTATGCAACTTGTAAAAGTCATATATATAACATTGATACTCTGCCTGTTTATATTTGGTGCTAACGGGCAAGAAAACATCAGAGAGAACCATATCAAACTTAAAAATGACAGTTCAAGAATTCTCTCTGATAAAGTACGTATGCCGTTCAATAAGACAGATTTATTATTGCCCAATCCCAATGCGAAAGACGTAGAAACAGCCATTGACAACACAAATTTTAAAGCGGATAGACCTTTCTATATACCACTATATTACATTAATCCTACTCCAATGTTTTATGGGGACTATAGTACAAGCGGACATATTTTTCTCTCATTTCTATGGCAGTGGCTCACAAACCACGTTGCCGGGAATAGGACGGATAAACGAGGCTTCAATAATGTTTCATCATCAATTCAACAATGATTTTGAAATCCGACTGGGCATTAATGCCACCAAATATAACTTTCCCAAAAGTACCGGACAGGCTTTTGGCATCTATGGCGCAATGATTTATCACCCAAATGAAAGATTAAGACTAAAAGTGTTTGGAGCATATACACCGACTTACCAGTATGGCTTTTATAGAAATACATATGGCATTACTGCCGGGTATGATTTTACAGACCGGTTGGAAATGGAAGTCGGCATACAAAATTATTACAATCCGGAGAAAGGTTGGAATGTGGTTCCAATAGTCATACCACGCTACAAGTTTAAGAAGTTTGATATTGGAATAGACGTAGGCGGGCTGCTTTATGAGACAATACGGAAATAGGAAAGGAAAAGCTGTCCTTCCATATCTCTGACGTTTTTTTGTCATATCCTTAGTCTTTTTCCTTACCGTTTCTTTCATAGCCTCTTGCTGTACTGATCATTCCTTTACAAATGTAGCGTGCGGATCTTTCTGGGCCGCACACTGGATGTGGAGGCATTGAAATATTACCCTCTCTTTTTCGGGAAATACGAGAAGGAGAAGAAGTCCACCAGTTCCGGCAGCAGCAGTGGCGGCCGTAATTCCAGCGTGACCATTAGCACACAGAAGGAAGGGATATATGAATCAAAGGACTTCGCCTCACTGGAACCAGGGGAATTTATCGGAATGGGAAGCCGTTCCAATATCAAAGGACATTTCAGGAAGAAGTTCAGGCTGTTCGAACTGGAGGAGGAACCGCTGCTGGTAGTCGCGTTCAGGACGGAGAAGGAAATATCTGACAATTATACCAAAATACTGAAAGATATCAAGAGGATGCTTGGGATGGAAGACCAGAAGTGGATATAAATTCTTTGTTCATCGGTAAGTGAATATATATTTGGCAAATAAAAAAAATACACTAAAAATAAAAGTGAGAAAATGTGTTTTGCTATATTTGCAGCATGTTTCGGAAGTATAAAGCATATTCTGTTCAGAAAATTACGATATGACAATGAAAGAAGATATTCAACCAAAGAAGAGGTCTGAAAAGATAATAATTTCAATAAGTGACGAAACCTCCGAATGGCTGGAGTTATATTGCAAAACAAACGGAATATTCCGTAAAGACTTCGTTTCACTCCCGCTGGATTATTTCGAGCGTACCGGGTTTGACCTGCAATATAGCGTTCTTGATTATTTCCCATTGGAGAAGATTATCGGAGAATTGTGCTGGGTACATAATGAACAAAAGACTTTCGGAAAAATACATGTAAAAACTGAGTTGTAATCAAATCTATTGAAAATACAATGAAAAAGCAATCTATATATTTTTAGTAATCATCATTTTGTTAGTACAGACATCTTGCCAGCAAAATAATAATGAAGAGGACTTGTTTAACAATAAAATAACACTTTTAGAAAATAATCCTCAATTATATCTTTCTAAAGTTGATTCAATCCAAGTGACTAATCTTAATGACGAGAAAGAAGCAACTCATTTCTTATTGGTTTCATTAGCAAATCACTATATAAATAATTATTACCCACGTAAAGAGTTATTACAAAAAAAGTATTCATATTTTCACAAAAAAGAAACTAATTCAACAACAACTTGAATCCCTTTTGTTTCTTGCCAAAACATACAAAAAAGAAAAAAACTTAAAAATGGAGGTGCAAGCTATAGAAAAAGCTATAGATATAGCAAGCCAAATAGAGGATAAAGAATGGCTATGTTGTTTATATGGCTATCTAGGAGATATGTATATCCGCAAATACAATATGTTAAAATTTATTAAATATCAAACATTAGCTAACCAGTGTATTGAAGATATTGCATTTAGGGATATGGATATATCAACTCAAGTACAAATGGCAAAAAGCTTTTTATATATAGGAAATCATAAAAAAGCCTATGAGTTATTGAATTTAATAGAAATTTCCATTGATAAAAACAATATTTATTATAATGAAATCAAATGCCTACAAGGTATTGCGTTATATAAGACTAAACAATGGACATTATGTATTGATAAATTACAGGAAGCTATAACATTAAAACAAACAGATGATTTTTTGTTTGTCTGCCATTCTATACTAACTTATTGCTATTACTCCATAAATGATTTAGCAAATGCTAATAAACATAGAAAATTAGCTATACAATATGACACAGACCCGGAAACTAATTTTGCTGAAATAGGATTTTATAAACTGTGTGCAGAATTTGCTAGAGAGAATAATAATACAGATAATCAAATTGATTGCCTGTATAAGGCAATAGAACGATATGAAATTCTTCTAAGAAATTTGAATGGAAGTTCTTTAGATGAAGCTATTCAAGCATATACCCACTTTTGTGATAAAAAAATTATGAAAAGAAATTATCTACATACAAATATGCTGCTTTAAGTTCTCTTTTTATAGCAAGTATAGGGCTATTAATCTACATCAATAAAAAAAAGAAAACAAGCTTACCAAATTGTGGCTCTTCACCAACAAATAGAAACATTGGAGGGATTAAATAATATAAAAGATGAAGCAAAGATGTTCATTTTACGTGATTTTGAAGTAGCCAAACAAATTGCGATGTTGAGATATACGCAAAAAGAACAAAGTGCTAAATTTATAAAAGAATTAAATAGATTCAATATTACACAAAATAATTCTTTACTAACTACGCAATGGGACAATTTTTATAAACACATTGATTTATCTTTTGATAATTTTTATACACTGCTGAAAGATAACTTTTCAGATCTAAATGAGAAAGAACTACAACTTTGCTGTATGATGGTTGCAGGGTTCAAGACAGAAGAAATTGCAGCTATATGGATGCAAAGTATTTTTTCTGTACACAAATATAAAACCAATATCCGAAAGAAACTTAAAACTCCTGAAGGTGCTAATATCATAGCTTTTTTAATGTCTGCTCCTCCATTCCAATGACAGTTTATACTTTTACAATTTTTTTTTGTGATATACCCTAAATATCAAATAGTTATATATTAAGTTTACAAGTTAACAAAAAGGCTTACAAATGGCGATTTGAAGTATTAAGTCTAACTTTGCAACGTTCAAAATCAATAAATTATATGATAAAAAAAGGTTTTTTACTTGCATCGTTTGCCATAGGTGTTTTTGCAAATATATTCGCACAGGACACCTTATCTTTCAAAAAGACAAGAGATAAAAATATCTATGTAGAGTTTTTAGGATCTTCTAACCTTATTGGAGTTTCTTTCGATTCAAGATTTACTCCTATATCTCCATGGGGATATAGGCTTGGTGTTTCTTATTTTCAAGGAGGGGATTCTTTTATTAAAGCATCTAACTCTAATAGAGGGCTATTTTTCCCTATCGAAGTCAACTTTCTCACCTCTGGAAATAAGCACAAATTAGAACTTGGATTAGGTTCTAATCTTGGAATATATAACGAACATATTTATTTTATAGAAAAATCAAAGGATCAATATGAAACAATAAATTTCACTTCCAATACAACATTTGGATATTATTTCTTTTCTAATATAGGTTACCGTTACATATCAACTAAAGGTTTTCTATTTAGAATAGGATTAAGCCCTTCTTTTAGTTTTAATGATAAACACGGTGTAACAAAAGAACCATTTATTTACCCTTATATTAGTTTTGGATATTCATTTTAATAAATTACACATATATGAAAAAAGAACAAAGTGCCAAACTTTTAAAGGAAATAGAAAAATTTAACTTCATAAAATATAATGACCTATTAACAATACAATGAAACAGTTTTTATAAACATATAGATTTATCTTTTGACAATTTTTACCCCATGTTAAAGGAAAACTATTCATGCTTAAATGAAAAAGAAATGCAGCTATGTTGTATGATGATTGCAGGTTTTAAAACAGAAGAAATAGCTGCTATTTGAATGCAAAGCATATTTTCATAGATACAAGACCAATATTCGAAAGAAAATTAAAGTACCTGTGGAGCCAATATTATTACCTTTCTTTCTCAAAAAAATGAAATAAATAAAAAAGATAAATATTACAAGTCTTTTTCTATATTCACTGCTGACAATCAATTGATTAAATCAAACCATTACAATAAAATAAATTCTACTATAAATGGATTTTACATATATATTGCATAAATTCGCACATTGTTAAAGCCATATTATGGCAATATAAATAGATAAAATGTAAATTAAAAAGCATGGCATAAAATGAAAAAAATATTTTATTTGTTATATATCATAACTACTTCTTTCTTTATGGCTTGTGAGAAAGAAGAACATTTAGTAAATAAAAACAATGAACAATTGCCACAAAACCCTAAAGATACGGTTCAAAATAAATTTATTTTTCAATGGGACACCCTTATTGATGATAGTAAAAATGATGACGAATTTTTTATTGGTAACCAATATATAGGAGTACAAAGATGGGAATGTTTAGCAACTCCACCTCACATATATGTAGGAGCAACATTTCCTAAAAGTTCTTTCGCTACAACTTTCGATAGAGAAAATATAGATAAGAAACATCCAATAGATTTAACTTTTAATTTTCCCATTCCATACATAACTTGTATGGAAGATGTTAAGGGAAGTGAATATCTACAAAAGATAAAAGAAGCTCTGAAATCCAAAGAATTCCAGAGCTATACTTCACCTCAAAGACCATATATTATAAAATTTGCAGAATTAAAATCTCTATCAAATATAGAGAACTGTTTCCCATATAATAAAGAGTTTGGCAATGCACTAAAAAAAATAGCACAACAAGAATTTAATATGAAAAACATAAAAAGCCTATGTATTAGTGAAGTTATATTCAAAGGATTCACAATCTCAATGGATGTAGGCACTATAATATAAACTGTGTCACGCATTATTTTTTCTAAAAAAAACTCGTCGGTCGGGGAACGGCCAGCGCCAAGGGGCGGGACCACCTGTCCCGACGAGCGTAAAATTACAATAATTTAAACCGTTCTCCAAATTTTATGGCCAGTTGCTGTGAGATTGTAGCCCAATTGGCCAGTGGCATAGTCCACTTCTTCCGTATATTACGGTATGCAAGATAAACCAGTTTCTCAAGGGCTGTATCTGACGGGAACACGCCCTTGTTTTTTGTTACCTTACGGATTTGGCGGTGATACCCTTCAACGGTATTTGTAGTATATATAAGCTTACGGATAGCCGGAGTGTACTGGAAGTATTCGGACAGTTTATCCCAATTGTCCTGCCATGACCTGATGACGATAGGATACTGTTCACCCCATTTCTCTTCCAACTTAAGAAGTTCATTCTCTGCAGATTCTTTATTTACAGCCTGATAGACGCATTTCAAGTCCTTCAGGAATTCCTTTTGATTTTTGGAGCCCACATACTTGATGGAGTTACGAATCTGATGTACGACACAAAGCTGTACAGCAGTATTGGGATAAACACTTTGGATTGCTTCAGGAAAACCTTTCAAACCGTCTATACAGGCTATAAGGATATCTTCAACTCCACGGTTCTGGAGGTCTGTCAGCACACTGAGCCAGAAGTTTGCCCCCTCATTCCTTGATATATACATTCCGAGCAGCTCCTTATGTCCTTCCTTGTCAATACCCAGCACATTATAGATTGCACGTGTAACTGCACAACCACGTTCATCCGTTACCTTATAATGGATGGCATCCATCCAGACTATGGGATAGACAGAATCAAGCATACGTGATTTCCATGCCTTTATTTCCGGAAGTACACGGTCTGTAATGGAACTGATTGTATCTGCCGATACACGATTTCCAAGATTCTCTTCCATCCAGTCACTAATCTCACGTGTGCTGTTACCAAGAGCATACAGGCCGATTATACGGTCTGCTACGCCTTCTGCAAGAATGGTCTCACGCTTTTTAATGAATTGTGGTTCAAAACTTGAATTACGGTCACGGGGAGTGGAAACGGTTACCTCACCCAATGGAGTCTGGACCTGCTTTTGCATTTTCCCGTTACGGCGGTTACCCATTTGACGTTCCTCTTCTGTAAGATGTGCATCCATCTCACCTTCCAGAGCTGCATTCAGGATACTTTCCAATAAAGGGGCAAAAGCACCGTCTTTACCTAACAAGGGCTTACCTGCTTTCAGCTGTTCAATTGCCTTGTTCTTGATACTTTCAAAATCAAATTCTTCTTTCATAAAAAAACTGTGTTAGCAAAGTTAATATTTTATTTTAATCTTTGCTGACACAGTTTAATTTACATCCTTTTAGATAAAGAAACGGTAATCGTATGTTACACCATTATATTGTCTTAACAAGTTTCCCACCTGCGCCAATGTATTAGAAGTGTCAATTGTAGCAGGTAACTTTGTATATAGATTAAACGAGTTCCAATTCATTTTTGTAAATCCTAGAATTTCTTTAGCAATAGTTTCCAAATCTCCATGTCCATAGTATTTGGTAATTTTTAAAGGAGCAGGAATACAACGTCCTCCTTGGTAGTATCTACGATTTGACTGTATTGAGGGAACTACTCCATGTGTCCATAACAAAGCATTTCTCGATGATAGTTTAATGCAAGTTCCTCTATCAACAGGATATCCATCTTCAAGAAATTGACCATACATAATCTTCTCTGCAATAAACTTTAAATCATATTCTTGAGTGATTGTGATCAAATCAATTTCTGATATTCCTGCTTGCTTTAATGCGTTTGTTATACCTTCAATCTCATCATTCTTAAAAGGGGTTCGTTTATGAACTACAACTCTTTGAGGTAACTTTTCCATAGCGTCTTGAAAAAGAGCCAGTATATCCATCCCAAATTTATAAGCTTCTTCAAAATTTAAATAAGGATTTTTCTTTTTGTCAAATTGCGGATGTTCAACTTTTGACAGTTTATATCTTAATCCCTGTCCTTGTGCATTGTATATATGGCTACAACCTAAAGCAACTTCAGCTTTACCTGAATATTGCTTTTTTATGCTATATCCAATTCCTGCATATGCTGTATTTTGATCTAAGTCTGCAAGAGTCCAGGGAGTTCTTAAAGCTTTCACAAATAAAGCTAAAGAGAGCCACCATGAAATTTCACATACCATCTTGTCATATAAAGTCTTTTCTTCTATAAATTGGGTCGTGAATCTATGTTGGGCGGCAAACGCTTTAATATAGTTATGCAAATCAAATGTTTCTCCATGATAATTGAATTGTCTATAGTTACTCCATGAATTAGGTACAAATATTAATAGCACAATTCCTGGGAACTGTTCTGAAAGTTTTTGCCCTTCTGTACAAATAGTTTTTGCTAAATTAATGGCACTTTTAGGATTATCATTTATTGATACCCATTTTTCAGAATGTATTTCAGGAATATCAAGTCTACAGTTATAAATATTACTAAAACCGGTATAATGATGTACATAGTCGGATAATTTATCTGCAGATACTGTAGAATTTAGTCTTTTTAGAAATTCACTAAATTTTAAAGAATAAGAAGTAGGACAGATACTGCCAATGCATACATCTTTAGGGAATACATCAAAATAATTCGCATCGAAAGGTCTGTATTTTGATAATCCTCTCATCGGATTGTCATCATATGCTGGTTTATTAACGTATGGATTTATAAATTCAAGCTTGGGTTCGTTAATGTGTATGCCATGATATAATGTTTGATTTATATTATATCCCTTCGGAGAATATATCGTTATGTTACCTTGTCCGTAATGGTGTATTTCAGCATAACCACGATTATTGGATATTTTAAAGATAAAACCACTTCGTGAATTAACAGGTATCTCAAAACATAATCTTTTACCATTAAACATTATATTACACCATTCTTGTAATTTCTTCTCATATTGCTGATTTCTCATTTTATCCAAATACTCATGAGAGTATTGTTGTTTGATCTCCTTTTTTATTTGGTCATTAGAAATAAAATAGACTGTTGGAGTGATTGAAAACAAGACATATTTCTTTTGTGGGACAAATGATAATCCACATTCAATAGCTTCATGTATTGTTACATTATTCTTATTTGCATAAATATCTTTTTTATATAGCATAGAACGCTTGTAATCAACACCTAACCCTCTAATTTGAGAGATTCCATAAAGTGCAGCTTTGAGAAATAATTCTTTAAAATGGCTATTCTTCTCTATTTCATCAATAGAAATATGAACACGCTCAATTTCACTAATTAAATTTTTCCCAAAAACTTCATTGATAGTAGATACAGTTGAGATGGCATATACTTTGTCTTTATATGGTACAGCAATAAGGGGTTTTTCTTTAATCTTTTCTCTAAGATATTTCCATCTGTTTTCATTCTCATCGTATGAAATTTGAAACTGAAATATTTCATCGGGAAAAGTAGCTGGAATTAGATTACTTTTCAGATATTTTTTTGTACTTCCATCCTGTATGTAAAATGGAGTTGTTGTATTGTCTATACTTATTACTTTAAGTATTTCATTGATCTCCTCTTGTTTATTAGAATCTTCATTAAAACAGAATTTTACAAGAGATAACATGACGTTATCAAATCCGTTTGTGTCAATATAAAACGCTTGTCTTCCAGCAGATCGAATAGTTTGAATCAAATCTGCTATTTCTGGTGTAATATCCTTGCCGTAGCCACACCAATATAATCTTCCTGCTCCCTTATCCGTAAAAGCTTCTTTCAAAGCAGACATAAGAGATTTATCTCTTCCACTATATCCTATGATAATTAAATTTTTGTCAACAAAATAACGTCGCAAAGCTGAAACAAATTCACTATTTTGTGAATCTAGTTCTTTCTCTGTATTTTTGAGTGTTCTAAATTTACAATCTCCATGTAATGCTATATAAAGTAATTCACTTGAACTTTCTGTCCTATATATACGATCAACACAATCAAGATTTATAGCTATAGGTGTTATATTGGCTTGTTGTGCAGCTCTTTCCACGAGTCCATCGAAATTTGTACTCCAAACAGATTTTACAATTCCATATTTATTCAACAGACATAGCAATTTATATCCTACATACGGACTTTTTCCATTGCACAGGCTTTCAAAATATTTAGTTCTGTCCGCATCTATTGGATATGAAGCTTCGGCATAAAAAGAATATTCTTCTGGACTCCCCAATTGTGGATATTTCCCTTGCACATCTAACCATTTCTGAATGATGTCTTTACTTAAATCAGATTTTTTGGGATCTACTAATTTTTTTGATTACCTGATAATGATTGATATATTAAAAATTTCCAATCCCATATACAATCGTTTGCCGATTGAATACCAGATGATATGGATGCACCGGCACCTAATAGGACACCAAATGACCCATCTAAATTTTGTTTGATTGATCGTAAAAAAGCATCAAATTCTAAATATAAATTTTCGGGCATATTCATATTTATATTATAAGTCGTTGGTTATCGTGATTTTATTATTTCTCGTATATCTGACTCACAGTCTCGGCTGTTTCTTTCATCATTTGTCGTAATGACTCAGGGGCAATAACCTCTATTTGTGCACCAAACGAACGGAGCAAAGAACGTAACTCATAATTATTTTGGACTTTTAAGGTTATCTTCCAATATCCATCTTCAAGAGGTGTTGTCACTGCTGATTGAGATTCATGAAGTGGCTTAGTCACAATATATCCAATGGCTTTATCACTAACCTTTAAAATGACTTCTTCTACAGGAGCATTTGAACGCGAAACGCCGACGATATCGCTAAAGTATTCTTTAAAATCTATTCCTTCAGGTTGTATTATGTATTGTTTAGATGTTTCCTTTACTCCTTCGATTCTATCAATTGCAAAGTTTGATAGATAATCCGAGTCTTTATGTTTGCCGATCAGAAACCAGCGATTATTATATTGTTTAAGATGATAAGGAGTAACAATTACAGTTCTAGCGTCCTTCCCAAATGGATGATATATAATTTCAATTACCCTTTTGTTAACAATTGCATTAAAAATGGGTTTATAGTATAAATCCATTCCTTTGAGATAGGGATTATGCTGAAAACTTACAACTGAATCCATACTATCTCCTAATTTACTGGTCGTATATAGTCTTTTTTCAAGGTCGTTTAACCACTCAAATTGTGGTACTCCATCGAAACGTTTAAGAAGTATCAATGCATCATAAATCAAAATGAGCTCTTCTTGATTGATAGGTTGATTTTTAATGGAAGCCCCTTTGGTATGGTATCGGTAATATTTTCTATGCCCATCTCGAATGGCATCTATCTCCATACTATATCCTTCTTCACTTTCAATGAATTTTAGATCTTCTTGCACTTGACGTTTTTTTACTCCGCAACCATCTTTCGTTTCTCCATTGTACAGATAGAGCGCTTCATTGCAGGCATCTACTAAATCCTCAATATAGTAACGCCTAGACCAATTGCTCAGGCATTTATCTATAATCTGGTATCTTAACTGTGCATTCTTATTCGTTGGCATAGGCAATACTATTTATCAAATAATACAAAGCTAGTTATGAACAATGCAGTCTTTCTGCATTGTTCATAATCTTTTATATTAAATCTTCTAATTTATCTACTATTGCAGCAATTTCTGTAGAATCAATACTTCCGTTCTCATGGTCAACTGTAGTAAATAAATTTACTCCTTCGATGTAACCGATTGATTTATAAAAATCTCGTTTCTTTTCCCATGATTCCTTATAGGCGGGATTATCTAACATTCCTAAATGTTCCCAAAGAATGGTATCTCCAGATGCATCTTCAAAAGTAAAATCAGGAATACATCGGCGGCCGTTATCTTCTATCATTCTTTCATATTCAAAGTCAATACCTCGTTCATATAGCATATTAGCAATAATTACTTCAGACTTGCTACGTACGATTAAACCTGGCTTTAAGGTTGTGTGAATCAATCCTTCCACATATGGAATGTTTGAAATATCTTCACGAACAGATGTAGAGAAAAGATTTGTATTTCGCTTAGCTAAAACTGACATCTGAGGTTTAGTATACTCGATTAACCACGATATATTATCTTGTATCAACAGAATTAATTTCTTTCTTGCTCGTGTTAAAGCTGTATAGATTAATTCACGTGAAAGTATACGTCCGCTTTTAGGAAGAACAACCAACACAGTATCAAAATCGCTCCCTTGACTCTTATGGATAGTTATAGCATAAGCCAAGTCTATTGTATTATCAGCCTCATCCGACTTAGAAGAATAATATGAAAATCTCTTGTTGGGTAACCCAGTAAAAACAACTGTAGATTTCTTTTCTCTTTTATTTGCATAATTAACAAAACCTATTTGACCATTTGAAAGTTGACATTCTTCTTTACTCGTAGATTTCTTGCGTTCATTCTTTAATTGAATTACCTTATCTAGAGCAGATATGGTAATAGGAGCTATTTCTATTGAAAAATTCTTATTTATACCAACCCACTCTTGGAAATACGAATTAATCTGGAATGTTCCCCATACCGGATTTTTTACCGGGGATAAAACCTGAAATCTTTCAACCTTTGACGGATCATTTAAAGCTTTATTTACATCGTCAAGTCCTATAGATTTACGAATCTTATCGGATAAAGATTTACCTTCCTCTTCTGGCAACTCTTTTTCAATGGCCTCTTTCAAGCAGTCTTTAAGGTCGTTTTCATCATTCCAAGTATAAACAACCAAGTCATTATTAAGATTTCCTTTGGCAACTTGCTCAAAAATGAGATCGGAATTCTTTGCAGGTTTTTCTCCAGAGAACCATGATGCTAAAGTCAATATGTCAGAGTCTCCTGTATTAATAGTTCTTACAACATATCGCAATTTTGTTATTGCCGATCTTAAATATTCGTCTTTATTATCCTTTAGGTAGTTAAATAAGTCTGCAAATGGTCTGCCAGGGCCAATAGGAGGTAATTGAAATGGATCTCCAATTAAAATTATTCGATTAATGTTCTTTAAATCCAGTGCTTTCATTAAGACATAAAAGTCCTTACATGTAAGCATGGAGCACTCGTCAATAATGACATTTTTTGCTCCACAGTATTTACGTTTTTCTGCATCTTCAGGAACACAAGGTGTCATTGTATCCCAGTCAAAGAAACCCTGACGCGTCAGAAATTGCGCAATAGTTAGGGCTTGAATATCTGCAGACATGTTACCCAAGCGAACTCGCGCTTTCCCTGTAGGAGCCAAAAGGAGTGTACCTTCTGCTTTTATTTGTGGCGATTTTAAGAAAGCTTTGACAACTGTAGTTTTGCCTGTTCCAGCTGGACCTGCCAGCACAGAAAGGCGCTTACTGCAGAACATTTCCAATGCCTTTACCTGGTCAGCTACAGCATTACGGCATCGCTCATTTGCTTCATTGTAACCATCAATAGATGCTTTAACGATCGTATTCCAGTCTTCTTTTAATGGTGATTTGACATCCTTTGAAGCACGACCTTTGAATATCTTACGCAAATAATCATCAATTTCTTTATATTCCTTCAACTGCAGTGCACACCTGTCATCAGTATTAAGATATATAGTTTTTTCTTCAATGAACTCTTTGTTTGACATTAAATAATTATATGGCAGTTGATGATTATCCGCAGCCAAACAATCTTTTATATATAACTCAATCTCGTTTGCAGAAATTAATGTATCACCATCACTGAGACTTGCCACAAGTTTTGAAATGATAAATGAGCGGATCCTTCTATTATCAATTACGGATTCCACTAGTGAAGGAGCTTTTGGAGTCCATTTGCCTTGAATCTTAGGGTCAGCCATTATGCCAAGATCAATCATTTCGGTTGTAACAGGAAGATAATTTTCAATAAGACTCTCCTCGCTGATAATATATGGATTATTTAATAATTCATCATAGCAGCCAGGACTATCAAACCACCATTTTATTACTTCCGAATTTATTTCAAAACGTGATAGCAGTTCCAGTACTTGTCTTTGGTTACTTAGAGTATTTTTCCAAAGAATACGATAATGAGTAAGTTCACTTTTATATACGGAATCAGGAAGAGACAATTCACCTTTCATCAATTTATCAAAGGCTTCCCATGGATTATCTTTAACCCCACAATATCCATTATTTCGTAAATCCTGTTCAATTATAAATGCATAATTTACCCCTATTGCTGATAAAGCCTCGGCGAAAGCTGGGAAAGGACCTATCATATCCTTCACCTTTGCAATTTGGGAATCTATCCACAAAATTTGTTGTTTCCAGTTTCCTCCGACAAGTCCATGATTAATGACACATTCTAAACATTTCCTGGCTACATTCAAAATAATCAACATGCTATGGTTACTAACATATTCACAACCATACGACAACTCGTTAAAAATTTTCTGGCTATTGCCTAGCTTTGGAATGGTAATTTTTATTTCATCAATTACTTCTTGTTTTGATTTTCCTGTTTGGGCTTTTACATAGTCTTCATCAAGTGACATATATTCATGATATGGCAAAAGAAATCCTTTTGACTTCTTCAAATCAGTTCTTATACCATGTTCAAAAATCAAATCCCAAAAAGGATATGTATAATCAGTTGTTGTCTCATATGTTTGTAGCGGTAAAACTTTAGTAATTTCACCTATACCAACGATTAATTTTGCATCTTCATCAATTGGATTACCACTTTTGCAATAGAAAACTCCGAGTGAAGTGCCAGCTTCTATATTTAATCTAAAGTGATTTAATATTTCAAACTGTCTCTCTTTTCCATATACCCAAGATGTAGGAAACGGTGCAGTTTCATCATCAGACATATTCGGATATTTATGATTCAGTTCTTCCTGATAATCACGAGATAGATATCGGAAAGGTATTCCAAAAAAGCTATATGGTTTGAGTTCTATTGTTGTAGGTAAGAGCTTTGCATGTGGAGTCTCTCCAAAAGCATAAACATGTTTGAAGATTCTTTTATATGGCTTCTCATTCATAAAACCACCATTCTCGCCAACACAAGCAGGTAATTGATCTTGCTTGAGAGAATTCCAATCCTTTCCTGCATAAGTTTCTTCTTTGTTCTCATCTTTTCTTTCAGATATATTGTGAAGCATCATGCAGAATGGATTATTTTTCGGACATTGACAAATAGTTCCATTCCATTTATTATCGTGCCAAGGCACACGGATTGATATATGTTTCATGATAATCGTCTTATTTCGTATTAATATTATTTCCTACAATCTTGGCAAACGCATCAGCACATTTCTTAATATCTTCATACTCCGCTAGTTTTTTGCCACTAAGGTTATCGTCTGTCCAATCTTCAATATCTTTTGCATACACATCTTTGATGGAGCTTTGTAGCAATTCTATTTTAAGAGGAACAGGAAGATTACTTATTTGCATATCATCAATGATTCTTTTGAAATAAGCAAAATCACCTTCTATGATAAATCCCTTATCTGCTGCTATACGATAAATCGCAATCCAATGTCTTTGCTTGCTCAAAGGTGACCTTTTAGGTTCATATCCAATAAGCTGGCAAATGCTCTTTTTCAGAGTTGCGATTCGTTTTTCTTCTGGCCAATCCTTTACGTTCGCTTCAGCGACCAGTTGTTGGTCATCATTTTCTTCATTATAATATGGATGCAACTGAATTACTTTATGGAAATAAGAATTTTCTTTGTGAACACTTTCGGACTTTTGTATTTCATGTCCATTCATTTCCAAATCTGTAATAGAAGAACCTGTAGCATAGAAATACATGGTCAGGATGATGCTGATTGCAGTGTCAACTTCCTGTTCTGAAGCTGTAGGAGAAATATGTGATTCACTGTTTCTCCAACCTTTAATGAGCATGAGGTATTGATATAGCTGCTGCTTTCCTTCATCCGTGCTGTATTTCAGATTCCACAGACATTTATGAGCATAAATCACGTTTTTCCAAGTTACATCTTCACCGGGATTTTGGGCAGGAACTTCATGGCCTTTCATCAGATAATACAATTTCTTCAGATATGCCTCAAACTTGGTGACTAATAAATTAAATGCAACAAACTTATCTACGATGGTTGCTCTCTTACCGTATAGATTTGTAAATGCCCGCTGGATAAAAATGCCTACATTGTCCAAAGAGTCAATTGACGGTGTGTCTGTTACATAGAATACGCTGTCTATAATCTCGTCGATAGGACGCATTTGTGGAAGCACTGCGGTCAAAGTTGTTTTCAGAATGCTCCGGATATTATCTTTTATGACGGCCACGTCTACATGCTGTACTTCGTCTGTAATAACGTCTTCGTCTTGCGGCACCTGTTCTTCTTCGGATTGATAATTCTCCTCTATGTTCAAGTACGCTTTCAGAATACGTTCTCTACAACTGCTGTCTAAAATAAACTCTCGAAATAATTTGTCTGCCTTGGGAATAACCAGACGAGCCGGAACTTCTGTACCTTCTACTTTGGCAATGAACTCACGAGTTTTGGCCATGTTCAATGTCAGTTTCAAATTGTCAAACTGACTGAACTCATTCAGATTCTGTTCCGTTACATTACGACTCATGATGTGCTCCAGTTGACTGGCGTTTATACCAGTAGCTTCGGCCAAAATCATTACTTGTTTGTGCAATTCGCGGAATTGGTATTCTGCGATATAATCATAGATCGTTTTACCCGGCGACAGGTGTAAATCTCCACTTTGCAGGTCGTGTAGGATAATCATTGCCGTACGCTGATCCTTTTGTGATAGAGAAGCAAAGGTTTTGTGCAACTCTTTAAAGGCTTCTTTGGTCAGTTCGCTTCCCGGACCGGACATGTAGAGGTTCTTGATGAACTTCACAAACTTGGAGTTGATATATTCGGCATCGATCGTACCCGTACCTGTTTCTGTGATATAGGTATCAATAGGATAGTCAAAATCATTTCCTTCCGTACTGCCATCTCCATTACCTTCAAACAGTTCCCTGTATCGTTGCAGCAGAATAAGGTAAGTCTGTTCGTCCAGTTCCATTTTGACGTAGGTATAGGTATCGCCATGCTGGAACTCATATTCATCCTTATCCCATGTGAATCCTTGCAGCTTGGCTGCTTCCAGCAGATGGGTCATCTGGCTGAAATCTTTGGCAAACATATTCCTGTCTTCTCTTGATTCCGGCAATTTGGTAAAGTTTTCGATTTTCTGTGCCTGGAATATATCCCTTATGTGCAAGAACTTCTGGTTGATATTTGTCAGATTGCTTTCCAGTTTATCGACAAAAACACCTAACGGCCTATCCACATATACATCGAGTGCATCGTTGATATTCTGCTCCATGGTGTAAGGGAAAGAGTATAATAGCGGATAATGCCGAAAGGCTTGTCCGGACCAAACAGGCGGTTGGTGCGTGAGAACGACTGGATAATGTCCACATATTTCATTACCTTATCCACATACAGCGTATTTACCCATTTGGAATCATAACCTGTCAACATCTGTGAGACCACAATAAGCAGGTCTATCTGCTGTGCGTGATCATGTTCTATATTGAGGTAAGGCTTCTTGTGTGCCAGTCTTTTGGCCACATCCTTTTTGTATTTGGCATATGTGGAAAGCTGGAATGTTGTTCCATATTTCCGGTTATAGTCATCCAGCATCTCCAGCAAGGCATCTTCCTTGGCAATTCCGCCATCAGAATTGTCTATGTTGTTGTCGAATACGGCTACCACATTCAGGGAAGGATATTGCTCCTTGAATATCCGATAATAAGCTATTGCCTCAGGTATATTCTTTGTAGCCAGAATTGCGTGGAATTTACCGTTCTTGCTCAGTTTATCCCTTCCACTTGCGATGTCGGCTGCGACAGTCTGGTGATGAACAGGCTGCTGATACAAGTCTTTAGGCAGATAATGTTCTATTCCGTGTAAGGTTTCATTTCCTTCCTTATAAGTGTCCGGCATCTTCAGTTTATTCATGAACCTGTTGTAAATAGACATTTTCTGTTCGTCATTTTCAATCTCCTCGATGCTGTTTACCTTCAGTTGGGAGAATGCCACTTTTTCGCGAAGCTCATTGTCTTCGTAGGTTCTCACCATATACGGATCGAATCCCAATACGTTGTGATCAGGGATTCCGTTGGCGATGGTGTATTTATGAATCATGTCGCCGAATATGGTTTCGGTCATGATTTCATGCTTGGCGTTTTCTTTGAAGACTGGTGTTCCCGTGAAACCGAAAAGCAGGGCTCTTTTGAAGGTATTCTTGATACCTATCAGCATATCGCCGAACACGCTACGATGACATTCGTCTATGATAAATACCAGTCGTTTACGATCTATCAAATCAATGTCATCTTGCGAAATATCTTTCCCTGCTTTGATGTTCGACATCTTCTGAATAGAGGTCACAATCAGTCGGTCGTCGTTATCTGTACTTTTGAGCTTACTCAACAGGATAGCTGTGTTCTTGCGTATCCTGAATAGCTTCGTCTTCTCCCGCAAATCCACGATATTCGTCCAACGATTGCACGCTCAGTTCGATGCGGTCTAATAAGAATACGACTTTGTCGGCATCGCCGGAATTGGCAATGAGCTGTGCAGACTTGAAACTGGTCATGGTCTTTCCGGAACCGGTGGTATGCCACACATATCCGCCACGATGCTGATGAGTATCCCAGTTGGTTTTATGTGTTATATCACTAATTTTACTAGCTGCAAAATACTGATAGCTGCGAAGTACTTTCAGTGTCTTATCCTTATCGTCGGCAATGGTATAATAACCGATTAGCTGATGTGCCATAGGAATACTGAGCAAATCGGACACAATTCGCCTCCAGTCTCGTATGACAGTATTGTTAAAGTCTTCCCAATGGAAGTAGAATTCCGGCTTGAAATTCTCTTCTTTGCCCGGATTGGCGAAATAGAGTGTCTCTTCCGGAGTCATGGCCACGAAAATCTGTACCATCTTGAAGATACCGTTGCCGAATACACCTTCGTGAGTATAACGCTTAATCTGAAAGGTAGCCTGACTTACATCTACTTTGGAACGTTTCAGTTCGATATGGATCACCGGCATCCCATTGATGAGCAACATCACATCACCCCGTCGGTCACCGCCCAATGGGTGTGAAGCCTTGAAACGAGGTTGGCGGGCAATCTGGTAGCGGCTCTGTCCGGCACTGATTTCGCGTGCATCGAAAATCTTCAGATAGACTTCTTTGCCGTAATTGTTTGTATCGGCAGGATTGTCGCGTTTGATGCATACCTGTCCGCCATTGATAAACATATTCATGGCGTATGGGCTGTCGCACAGATTTACCTGATCAATGATTTGGCGCATTTCACTTGCGGTAAGCGGATAATTGCCTAATTTATTGATGTCTCGGTTGTTGTCAAAGAGAATTTTTGCCCAGTTCTGAATTAAATCTTCTTCTGTGGGTTGTACGATTACTTCCTTTTCCCAACCGTGATGGGGAAGAAGGTCAACCAAAGCTTGTTCAAACTGACTTTCCTTGACGAAATATTGTATGTCGTTTATAGTATCCATATTTATTCCATTAAAGGTTTGAATGATATTTATACAAACATTTTATCCAGACAAGCTGCCTTGATTTGTTTTAGCTTTTCAAGGCGCTGGGTTTGGAGAGAGATTTGTTTATCTAGATTACAGAAATAGGATGCGATTTTTTGTTGTTCTAATTTTGAAGGTATAAAAAAATTCATCTCTTTAAACTCATCAAAACTTATTGTACGGCCATCTCTAATCCCGTAAGTAATAAGTTCTAATCGTTTTATAAATCCTTTAGATGTAAAAATATATTTCCAGAAATAATCATAATGAAATTCCTTATTTTTGAATTCCATTACAGTATATGCAGGAGATACAATTCCTTCAATATTAGAATGAGCAAATCCTCCTTGAAATGATCTCAGATGTATAATAAATTGGCCTGGTAAAATATGCTTATATGTCGTTTCATTTGATTTATCATGAAATACCTGATATCCAATATCACTTCTTTTAACCATTCCTTTATCTTGAGTAGCTGATAAAACGGGTAAATCAGGACGATTTCTTACGTTTGTTGTTCTAAACACTTCGCCAGCTGTGACGAAATCCCATTCTCCTTCAAATCCTTTAAATCTTACTTTAGGTACAGTTTCTCCTTCTTGTGGGAACATAGATTGTAAACTTGCCGCCTTTATTCGTTTTAAAGACGCAAGTTTCTTTGAAGTGGTTTGAATTAATGAGTCTAATGATTGGAAATAGTATGCTATCTTTTGTTGTTCTGTATAAGATAATGGAAAATGCACTTCACCAGATAGAGCCGTTTCATCACTAATATTAATAGTGTTTTTTGCACCTTTATTTATGAGAGGTAGAAGGTATTTATTAAGTCTGAAATTAGGCTCAAAGTAAACACTGATATAGTTAGGATCGAAGCCCTCTTTAACATCGTATATTGCATATAAAACTGAAACTATTCCTGGTTTGTTTTTATTTACTTTAATTATTCCAAAAGGCTTTAACTTTAGGGGAGACTTTGTATAAACTATCTGCCCTTTGTTCAAAATTTTATAAGTGGATATATTGTACCCTGTATAACTTCTACCCAAATGCTCTATCTGATTAACAACGCCAAATTCATCAGAAACAGAAAGTGCGTCTTCCTTTTTATATTCTAACTTATTATTTTTTTTGTTACTAACTGATAGGCACTTCTCAAGAAGGATATCACTATAGTAATCACAGAACTCCTTAAATCTTATCTCCGGCACATTCATACATTTACTCCTTTCCACCATTAATCAACTCATTAAGTCCTAATATAGTAAGCTCATCTCCAGTCAGTTCGCCAATAAGACCGGACAATTCTTTTTGGTATTTTCCCAAATCATCATTCAACTGCTTGTAGCTTATAGCATACTTCTTTCCTAATGCAAGCACTTTATTTTCAAAAGTAGATAAAACCTCAGCGAGCGTTTCATCAATACCTTTGATAATAGGATCAATCCATTTTCTATGCAGGAACAGAGAAATATCTTCGTCAGAAAGACTATTTATAGTTTCTACCGTTTTGTCAATAAGAGTCTGCTTGGCCTCCTTAATTTGTTTGTTCTTGTTTTTCTGTTCCTCCCAGAGTTTGACAATTTTCTTCAGTTTCTCTTTAGTTTCCGCTTCCACCGCATCCTTTTTGGCTTTTGCTCCCGCAGTAATGGCTTTCTTATCAAAGGCATTTTCCTTTTCACTATCCAAATAGGCCTCAGACTCCTCTTCCGAGAAACCTTCACGGATTTCATCCAGTTCACTGGAGATGTCTTCTACTCGCATCTGCAAATCGGCAATCGCTTTCAAATCGTCCTGAAATTTTTCTTGTTGTACCAATTCAAAAGGAATGATGCGGCCTTTCAAACCATCCGGCACTTCAATTTCTTCGTCGCCTTTCTTTACCAGTTTATAAGCAGGTTCTACCACTCTTACCGCTTCAATACCTTCCTGCTGTATGGTCTCAATGTCGTTGGTAATACCCTGCCAGTTGTCAGCCAATGCTTGATAGGCTGCATATCGGTCGATGAGAAGCATCCCATGCAAACGGGCAAAAATATCATCGGAAATAGCATCCAACTCTTTTTGGGGATTTGCAGTCGCTATCTGATCAATCAGCCGATGATGAACACTATCGGCAAAACCTTCAAAAGCCTGTGCAAACCTCTGCTGGAAAGCTCTTACGTCTGCATTCTGTTCTATAACCGATTGAGTATCTTCGGTCTTCAACTGAGAATAAGGTTTGTCTGCATCTGCTACAAACAACTCCTCGCGCAAAGAAGGAAATGTGTCCCAATATTTTTGAAGTTCGTTAATCTCACTGTGAGGAATGCCTCCGAATATGGTGGCATAGATGTCGAACTTCTCAACAGGGTCGCTGGAATCTACATAACGCGGTATATTCAGATTGTAACCGTTTTGACGGATTTCATCACGGGACACTATACGGGAATATCCGGGAATCGTTTTGCGGTCGCGTACCGTATCGGCAATACGTTTAATATCACATTCGCGCAACTTGTTGTTTTTTCCTTCCTTGACAAAACCTTTAGAGGCATCGATAATCAGCACGTCGTCATTGTCACGATGCTGTTTGAGCACCATAATGAGGGTAGGAATACCTGTACCAAAGAAAATATTGGCAGGCAGTCCGATAATGGCATCGATGTTGTTCTTCTCAATAAGGTTACGACGGATTTTGCCTTCTCCTTCACTATTTTCATCAGCATCACCACGGAAGAGAACCCCGTGAGGAAGCACAATCGTCAGGATTCCGTCCGGTTTAAGGTGATGGAGCTCATGAAGCAAAAAGGCGTAGTCAGCTTTGCTTTTAGGAGCTACACCATAATCCTTGAAACGTGCATCCAGTTCACGGTCGTTGGCATCCCACTGTTGCGAATAAGGAGGATTGCTGACAACAGCATCCACGTAAAGCGGTTTTCCGATGTCTCCACCGTCAGCCTGCAAAGGCCAGTCCTCTTCCAGAGAGTCGGCACAGCGGGTATTTATATTATCCGGTTTGATACCACGCATCACCAAGTTCATACGGGTCAGGTTGTAAGTGTTTTCCTTCAATTCCTGAGCATAATATTTCACCTTGTTCTTGTCTTCGATATGGCGTCCAATCGATTTACCGATAGTGATCAACAAAGAACCTGAACCGCTTGTAGGGTCATAAATTTCAATTTTGTCTTTGTCCTTATGGTGTTCAGCCACAATTTCAGACATCAGTATAGCCACCTCGTGAGGCGTATAGAACTCTCCGGCCTTTTTACCGGCATTGGCTGCAAAGTTACTGATAAGGTATTCATATACATACCCCAGCACGTCATAGTCCTGGCTTCCATCGGTAGGTATATCTTTTATCAGTTTGATCAAATTCTTCAGTGCACGTGTTTGAGATGCGGTATTTTCGCCCAATTTACTCAATCCGGCCTGTAATGTCTTGAAGATGTTTTCATAGACATGTTTGTAATTAGGACTAATCAGGCGGTCGAAGCTGTTAAGTGCTCCGCTCAGATCGGCCACACTAAATTCAGAATTGGGCTTCAGCCAGGTGCCAAACAGATTTTTGTATTCAATGAAGTAGCCGATGTTGTTTCTGCAATATTCCATCATCATAACTGCTTCCTGATTATCATGATCTTCTACAAGTGTCACTAAATCTTCGTCGGTCCATCCGATACTTTTCAGATAGTTCACTTCGTTGTCTGACAGGAATTTATAGAAAATCAAGCCAAGAATATAATCCTTGTATTCGTTGGCTTCTATCTTGGAACGCATCTTGTTGGCAGATGCCCATATCTTATTGGCAAGTTGTTGTTTGTTCATAAAATCAATTTTGAATTTAGCTTACTCTATATGAGAATATCATAAGCAAAGGTTTAAATTAAGAATGCAGACATTCTGCATTTATTTGAGAATACTTAGTATATAGAAATCTTATTCATCAGACTCTCTGAGCAAGTCCTTAACCTCCACGTTAAGTACTTTAGCTATTTGAAGTAGCATTTCCAAACTAGGTTGTGCCGTATTGGTACACCATTTGGAGATGGTAGCAGGATCTTTCCCCACTTGCTCTGCCAGCCATTTATTGGTCTTTTCCTTCTCGGCTAGCATCACTTTGATTCGGTTTATTTTTTTATTGGACATATATCATCGTTTAATTAACAATTATACAAATATAATCCTTTTGCCTAAAAGAGCAATTGAGTTTTTATTAATAATTAGCTGTAGAAGGAATTTTTATTGCGTATAATTCAATTTTTACGGTATTATGGCCGAGAACAATGCATCTAAGAGATTTTGATTAAGACAAATTGTTTACTTTTGAAGTATAGACAATCTTAAAATTGATTTTTATGAATGATAATATTGAATATGAGAAATTTACTCAAGAAATTTATAATGAGATTTTGAAGAATTTGTATGTAAAGAATATAGAGGTTAGGCATAATGTGAAATTGATGGGAAAGTCAGGTCAGAAGCATCAAATAGATGTGTACTGGGAGTATCAATATGATAATACTACATTTAAGATCGTAATAGAATGTAAGAATTATAACCACACGGTATCTATTGGTAAAGTGAGAGACTTTTTTGGGGTCCTTTATGATTTGGAAGATGTAAAAGGCATAATGGTTACTAAGAAGGGATATCAAGAAGGTGCAAAGAAATTTGGTGCGCATTACGGGATTGATTTAATGGAATTAAGGGAACCAGAAGAGGGAGAGGCTATTGTTGCTGAAACCACATTAACTATTGATAGTTCTGCTAGACATAGACTTTTTCTGGTTGATGAAGATTGGGCTAAAGCACATGATTTTAATATCCAATTATATAAGAAACGACTGGATTGTTTGAGTTTTTCGCCTAGTAGCAACAAATGGATTAATTCAACCCATATTCCTTTAACAACTAAAGAAAATAAGATTAGAAATGCAAAAGATGAGATTATTGCAGATATACAGAAATTAGAAGAAGAATTACCTGAAAATTGTCAACAAAATAAAGACTATATATTTCCATTTGACGATGCTTTTATAAAAACAGATTGCGGAAATATCAAGATTAAAGAAATCAAGTTTGAATACGAGAATCATACAGAAATGAAACAATTTAAAATTGATGCACAAAACATAACCAAGGCAATACTTAAAAATACGATCAGTAAGGAGGTACAGTTAATAGGGAAGACATATATGGACTATAAGTCCCAAATGAAGTAGTTTGTTCTTTACTTTATGTAAAAATTCGGACTGGATAATATCGAATAACAACGATATTTTATCCCTCTATTAACGATAAGTAAAGGTTTACAAAATAAAAGGAGAGGATTTCCCTCTCCTCCATAAAAAAATCAATATTACACCTCCAACTCCTTCAACGGCAACCCATAATTATATTGTCTGAAAAATCCTCTGTGGATAAGTTTCAGACCAAGAGTCTGATAATACTTGTAGTCGTCATCTTCGGTGCAGAGGTATTTGTAACCATAGCGTGGGGCGTACTCCTTGAAGAATCTGGCAAGGTCCTTCAGATTTTCCTGTTGGTTTCGTTTGAAATTGCTGCGTACAATGATAATACTCCAGTCGGGGATGCTGCCAACACCACAACTGTATTCCCAGAAACGGATGTATAAATCCATTTCGCCTACATGGACAGAAACACAAATTCCGTTGGCGTTGTGCATAACGGAACAACAGTTTCTGTAACCGAATCTCTCACACAAATAGAGATTGAAATCGTAAATAAAATCGGAATAGTTCATAATAATTTGAATTTTGATGGTTAATAAAAAATTGATTATAGACTGAAACCTCGCTTGCGTTTCGGTTTCTTTTTCTTCTTTTTAAGCCGGTTGGCCTGTATTGCTTCCTCCGTATCATAATCCGTAGGAGAGGGCGTGAACAACCCCAGACTAATACCGGAATGATTCTCCTGCTGATATTCATGCCGAGGTTCCTCGCGTATGGTTTCTGCCTGTGGCTGACGCTGGTTCATGGTAGCAGAAAGAGCGTTATATCTCAATTCCTGGTCGATGTTCAGGAAACTGAACTGACGATCAATCTTGGAACCGCTAAAGGTCAGTTGGTTGCATGTGAACTTGACACCTTGCATCTCTCCGGTCGTGCGACTTAGCTTCCATTGCGTATCAATTCCATATCTCCGTAAAGCCAGTCGCAGTTCACTCCAGCTTCGGGCATTCGGAACTTTTCGTTTCAAGGCATGATAGATAAAGTACTTTACCTTGTCGTAACGACGCAACCGCATGAAATTGACATGCTCTTTTCCTTCGGCAAAATGCAAACGGTAACGGGCTGTCAGCATCTTGCAGACCTTTTCGTTCCGGTAACGGTCGTTCTTGTCGCTGATGGTGCGGCCGTCATTATCCACCCGGTTGTAAACGATGTGACAATGCGGATGGTCACGGTCGGTATGCCGGGCGATGATGAACTGCGTGTTCTCGATTCCCATCAGCTTCATATAGTCGTGGGCGATCTTCAGCATCAGCCCATCATCGTCACGGATACGGTCTCCGTCTTCTGCGGAGAAGCTCAATGATATATGACCGACCGTGTTCTTGACCTTGTCGTTCAGTAAAGTCTGCAACTCGAATTGCTCCGCTATTTCTTCGGGCGAGCCGTAGACACCAACCGCTTTCAGCAGGCGCGATTTATCTTCTTTCAGCACATAGTTTACGCATCCGGAAAACGACGTGCCCTTTACAATTTTACCTATCATCCTTGAGCTGTTTTATGAGTTGCGAAATCTCTTGGGCGACTGTCCGGCATTCATCGGCCACACGATAAAAACCGTAAGCGTTGGCTCGTTTGGCAAGCTGGTTCAGGTTTGTGCTTTCTCCAATCAGTTTTCGGATGATGTCAAGATTTTCTCTCGTAATCCGTTCGCGCACCGTACCGTGTTCGATGAGTGAACGCACTACTTCGCTTTGACTGCGTTTACTGCGTCGGCTGAGTGCTCTGAGCCAGCCGAACTGCTCGTCTGTAAGACGGATTGTTACTGTATTTTTCTTGTCCATAATATTTGCTTTTGAGATTAATAATTGTGACCATCGGGAGCTGTCTCACCTTCTTTTGAAGTGAGCAAGTGGCCGGGAAATGTAATACATCGGCATAAACTTGCTCCAGTGAAAAAGAAGTGAATCAGACATCTGAAAGTCATCGTTTGAAAAGTCCTTCCCGTGCATGTTGAACCGTTGCTGAAAACGGTGCTTTCTTCACATCGACGAGCTGCAAATCGAAAGTTTCGACCAGCGTTTTTAGGGCCGGATTCAACGTGATAAGACGATTAAGAATAGCTTCCTTTGTCTCTTCTCTCAGCAGAAAATCGGCAATGTCATAACCTGCATCCCGTTCTTCTTTTGTTGCGTTTCTTTCCATAAAATCGAAGAGAGAAACCTCTATTCCCAAGCTTCGGATCATCTCCATTTTACTGTTCCAATAGTCGGTTGCACCCAGATCGGGGAAGAGCAGAACGCTCATGGCATCCCGATTGAACGCTCCGTTCTTTCCGCCCGAAGCAATCCATAGATATTGCGGCAGATAGAAGCTGGAAATCAAAGCGCTTTTCTCACTCTCCACAAGGGCAACCGGACGCTGCTGGTCGGAGGTCAAAAGATGCTCGCCAAACAAACATTGCCGGAGGTTGAAATTCTCTTTTTTCAAAAGGGAATGTACCCACGTGATGTAGTTGTGCGGCTCTTTAATCCGTCTCCCGTTTTCAGGATTGTAGAGCATCACTTTTCCGGTGCGTACCCGTCCGGAGATATCTACCTGCCAGAAGACCGTAGCTCCCGGCCAATGCTTCGATGTTCCCACATGGTAGCGCAACATCAGTTCTTCGGTAGCCTCCTGCCCGAAATGGAAACTCAGGAACTGAAACAGCTTGTTCGTGTGATACAGCTTCAGGGACTGCCTCATGATTTCCGGCTCAATGAAGGATGGTGCAGGAGGCAGACTGATGCGAGGCTTTGACACCGGCACAAACTCTTCGCTCAGTCGTTCCTTGGCCATCGGGTTCTCGTCAAAATACATTTTGGGCGTATAGTTGTAGCCGCACTTCTGTTCATGGTTGCATCGTCCTACATAATCGGGAAAGCTGATTTGCTTTTCCGTATCGATGTATTTGGCGAAACAACTTTTGCGGTGGCAGTTCGGGCATGTGTGCCGGGTGCTGACACCTTTGTATGGTTCTAATGTGAATCTGTAGTTCATTTTTCTTTCTGTTTGGATGTTACTATGCACATTTCGCAACTTTCACAAAC
>OIEZ01000053.1_pt1 | contig 31739 bp, 30 predicted proteins | sample 1581941 | NCBI WGS metagenome assembly OIEZ01 (sample SAMN04414078, study PRJEB24778) | human gut metagenome | material: faecal | host: Homo sapiens | reverse complement strand
TTGAACGATTTATTTGCGTGTCTGGGATTGAACCAAACACGCAATTAATTGACAAACTTTTCAAAGAACTCATTTTATTTACTGCCAGAGCCGCTTAGGCTGGGCTAATTTTTAACGAACTATTGTAAGAAGTAGAATAGTGTAAAATATAAAAAAGGACATCATAATTTTCGTCCAAAAACTTGATAGCCAAATACCTTCATTCTTTTGAAGGTGTTTGGCTAACTTTTTACTATGTTCCTCCAAGAGTTTTTTCTCTGTCTTGATGTGATTGGCAGAACATTGGTTCACCTTAGCAAGTTCACTGTTATCAACCTTAGCACGGATGACGGTGTTTCGTTCCGCCTTGACAATGGCGTTGCTGATACCGTCCACAATGTTGTCGGCACTTTCCTTGGCTGCTTCCAGAGCCTTGAAGGCCGCCCGTTCCCGTTGGACGGTGTGCTTTAGGCTGCCGTGTATGCCGTGCAGTTCTTCTTTCAGGGCTTGGATTTCATTCAGCAGATTGCGAAGTCCAACTATTTGACAGTTGACTTCTTGAAGCAGTCCGTCAAGCTCCTGCATATCCTGTTTCAACTCCTCTTCGGGCGTATAATTGGCAAGCCGCTCACGCAGTGCGGCTGTATCGGGTTGTTTCATTTGCGTTGCTGTTTATTGGGTTTGTCATTTGCGTTTCATTCCTGATTTCTTCTGTATGCCGAGCCTATGCAAAGCCTCACGCGCACAACGGCGGGCAAATTCAATCTCGTCTTCCTCCGGGTCTCGTCCCCATTTTAGGTCGGACTGTGAGCCGCCACCACTACCGCCGGATGTAATCTCGTAGGGTGACGCTATAAGAGTGAAGTAAGCCATCGCCAAGTTCTGCAAGTCCTGCCAGTTGGCAAGTTCCCGGTAGTCGAACTCGTTGTTGAAGAAGTCAATCACCTTGTCGGGCAGATAGCGTTTGTAGGTCTTGCCGTCATGCTCAAACTCCGTGGGCAGGCGGTTCGGCTTATAGTCCGTGTAGTTCTCGTAAACCGGATTGTGCTGCCGTATAACGGGCTGTGGCTTTTGTTTTGCAGCATTGGGTACAGGCGGTTTCAGTGTCAGTATGGCGGTCGGTTTGGGTGTCGGGCTTGCTTGTTTGGTTTTCTGTTTATCCTGTTCGGGATGCAGCTTCTCCCATGTCAGCCTGATGCGTGATGCGGTCAGGTTGCGCCCCTTTCCGAGTTCCGATGCCTTGAACCTTGTGCTGCCCTTGCAAAGCACATAGCCGCGCATCACATCCTTCTTGTCCTTGCGCAGATGCAGTTCGTAGCCTTTGGCGGAAAGCAGCTTTTTATAACCGTCCCATGACCACTTGTCGAGTTCGCGTAAGGCTTCCAAGCAGTCGGCACTGACCTGTGGAATGTTCATCTCGTGTATGTGCATGGCGGTAGTCCAGCCCCTTTGCCGTGCGACCTTTTCAGCCGCCCGTTGTGCGCGGAGGTGGATGGCGTGGTCGTTGTTGATGTTCCCGTCCTCGTCCACCCGGCAGACGATGGCATGTAGGTGCGGTATGCCGCTCTTGGATTCCTCGTGCAGCCAGACGCTGGACTTGCTGCCCGATACGTTGGTGTGTGGAGAAATAACTTTGCCGTCCTTGTCACGTATCTCTTGGCTGTCGAAAGCCGCCGCGAAATCATTCCACAGTTGCCGCCAGTCGTCCAAGGTGAAGTCCCGGGTATGCTCCATCGCCGGGCTAATCTCCATGCGGATGACGTTGTTTTTTATGTTGGGGTGGTTCATGGTGGCGAACTTCATTTCCGTCCATATACCCGTAGCGTCCATGCCCTGCGGCATGAAGTTGTCGTAGATGCGCGTTATCTTTTCGGGATGCTTCTTGTTCCTCGATTCCCCCGACACATAGAGCATCGCCCTTATGCCGTGGGCTACCGCCTTTGCGTTGGCTATCATGCGCCGTCCTCCTTTGTCTCTTGGTTTGTTGTTCCTGCCGGATAGCTGTTCGCCGTCTGCGCGGACTGCAAGAAGTCGGCGACACGGTTTGTAACATGGGCCACTTTCTCGTACCATTCGAGCATGGTCTCTTCGTGCCGGAACAGGCGTATTTTCTCGTTGTCGCTCAGTCCGTGCAGGGCGTTGGCGAAGTTCACCATGTCCGTGCGGCAGGCCGCAAGCTGACGCAAACCGTCCAGTTCCCTGTCGGAAAGCCTTTGCCGTGGCTTGTAGCCGAGTGCCCTTGCCCGGATGAAGTCGCTGCGTGTCATGCCGCACTGGTCGGCGGTGCTCTTGATTTGCGAAAGCTCCTGTTCCGTGACCTTGGTGACAACCACCTTGTCGCGCCTTATAACGGGCTTCTTTTGCTCCTGTTCCTGATTGGAGGTATCCTCGTATTCCATATATAACAGATGTCTTTGAAAAGTCGTGAAACGGTTTCTAAAAGAGGGAAGCTGCGAGCCTGCGAGCGGCAAGGACAACGGTCTGTCAAGCCGTTGCGAGGGCGTCGGGGTGTTACTGTCCGTAGGCGGTAATACCTCGGCATACCTCGCAACTGAACGCTAACGCTCCATGCCAAACCGGCCTTCCGCTTGCCATTGCCAAAACAGACTGGTTCCAGCAAAATGCCGGAGAATGGAACAACGGAAAGCGTTTTTGTAGCACAGAACCGTTGTCTGTCCGACTTCTGACGGCTCTTATTCTTCCCTCTGTTCGCGGATAAAGGGATTGGCGATGCTGCCACCCTCCGCTGTTTTCCACCCGAAGAGGCACGGAAAGGTCATCACGGATGCCACCCTTGAACGGTGGGTATTGACAAGCCCCAAGTCCGTGAGCGTGGCAAGCAGGTTGCGTATGCGCTTCCTTCCCATGTTCCACTGTGCAGCAAGTAGTTCCTCGGAATACTGCGCCTGACCTGCGGAAAGCATGAGTGCCCGGCGGAAACCCTTGCTTTCTCCGGCGGCAACCGCCATCCTTGCCAAGAGGTCGCCAAACAATGTGAAGTTGCTTATCCCCCTGCCCTCATCATCTGTCGTTGTTCCGTGCAGCCATTGCAATGCACCTGCGGAAAAGATGAAAGTAAATGTTTCAATCCCTGTCGGGCGCAAGAAACAATATTTTTCCTTGTCCTTTGTATTTTCTTGCATCGTTTGATAAAAGTTAGGGGAACGGAATATCGGAAAGTCCTATGGCCGTTTCCAGACATCCCATGTGTGAAAGTTTAACTTGTCCGTTCCTGTGTTATCCGATATCCCGTTCCAGTTTGACATCAGTTTCTGTTTCCATTAGCGACGGATTGCGATTGCAAGTGCCCTCGCGCATCCTCCACAGCCTTGAAGTCGGAAGAGATTTTCATCAGCGCGACACTGATGCGGCAAAGCTGGCTTATATCCACAAATCCCTTGACCGCCTCCATCAACTTTTGGGCACGTTCCTGACGGTGTTTCATGATGGCCTCGCTGCTTGTACCATTTTCTTTTGTGAGCCCGTGATTAAGGAAACGGTTGACTGCCAGCATATCGGTTGCCTCAATCGTTCCGATGTCGCCATTTCCCATGCCGTAACCCACCATCACACGGATGGAATCGGCTTCGTAAGGGGTGCAGTTGCGCAAGAACTCCAGAATGGTCTGTGCCTTTGCGCTGATGACGGGTCTGCTTTCTTTCTTCTTGGATTCCTTGTTCGTGGAATCAAATGCCGCAGTATCCTTGATACCCGGCTCCATGTTCTTAGAGTTATCCATAACAGTTGTTTTATAAAAGATTGGTATATCATTTGTTTTTCTCATGAGTCGCCAGATAGCGTGCTGCTTCGCTGTCTATTTCGTCCTGCGACTTCACCCGTACCCGTTTCATCCAAGCGTCAAGATCTTCCTTGGCGAAGAAGCAAAGTTTTCCTCCCGGCTTATAGTAAGGGATTGCGCGGCGCATCATCATCTTATAGAGATAACTGGGTTTCAGTCCGAGGTATCGGGCCGCTTCGGTGGTGGTCATTAAATTGCGTTCACTTTCCATATCCATTCGTTTTATAATTGTTGCTTGTATCATTGAGAAACTAGAATCTGCTGTTTGTCAACCTATTGTTTTCTTCTGTTTCCGATGCAAAGTTAAGTTTGCCCCGAAGTGGCCCAATGGGGAGTGAATGGGGAAAGTGCATCAAAAGAAAATGCGTCATATCGCTGTGTATGAGCGATATAACGCATAAATGCAATAAGAGTGTATTTTGCTGAATGGGGAAACGGCGGGCGGCTATGGGGTAGTATTCAGCCGCCTTGCATTTTCGATGGCTTTGTCAATGACTTTACGGAAATCCTGATTTTCTTTGGTTGCCCCTTTAGCGCAGACATCATTGCGGTGTTTGTCATAGTAGGACTTGGATATGCCGCAATGTTTCAGGAACTCTTCTGCCCAAAGTCTGCCGCGTTCACGGGGGCGGATGGTCTGTGATACGGATAAAACCATATAGCAGACGCGCAGGTTCTCTTTCGGGCGGACGGTAACGGGGCGTGAAGTCGGCTTCAGGTTCATGAAATTCACGAAGTCGCTGCCCGACGCAAATTCAAATTGATAGTCATTGCACACTTCGTAAATGAACAGGCACAGGGCGAGATCAACGGTGTCCATCCATGAGACCGTTTCCTGCAGCAGACTTGCACGGCTCATGGCTTGTCCTCCTTCATCTAGTTGATGTCAGACAGGATGCTTTCGGCGATTCCATGCAGGCGTTCCACCAACACATCAAGAAACATCGGCTTGAAACAGTATACGCAGAAATACCTGCTGCGTTCCTGCTGCCACTCGTTATATAAATGGTCGGTTTGTGCATGAGCCGTGTCGTACTCCGCTTTCTTGGCATCGCATTCAACAGATAACTTCATGTATTCCTCCGAATCCAACGGCAGGAAGTCCAGACGGTTGTTCAGTGCCGAATATTTGCGCCAGAGTTCAGTGGAGGCGGCTTTCGCTTCCTCGTACCGGAGTTCAAACGGTTTCAGATATTCTTCAAAAAGGGCTTCAAAGTTCACAACCTGCAATGATGTTTTGTCTAGGGACAGATATGTTTCACTCTCCGAAAAAAGGGCGGAAGAAAATTTCAGAAGCTGTTCTGCGTCCTTCTCCGCCAATGATTCCGCTTCTTCTACAACCGTGTTCGTGTCACAGAAGTCCCGGTAAAACAGGGATAACAGCAAGGCTTGGGCAAAAGAGAATGCACCTTGCTCGCAAGTGGAGAGAAGCATGTTCACTTCGTGTAGCCGTTGTGAAATATTTGATAGCGTACAACTCATATTCATAGAAACATTGTCATATATGCCGGAAGATACAGCATGTCTTCTTCCTTACGCATATCTTTCGTATAAATCAGATATTTGTTTTTTATCCGGACTGAAAATTTTCTGCAAAAGGCATCCAAGGAAGCATGTGCCTTATAACCGGATGATTTCACTTCGATGGGACTTACCTTGTCGGCTTCGGCTATCAGAAAATCCACTTCGTAGTTATGCTTTCCGCTTTCTGTGGGAAATGTGTAATAGTACAACTCATGTCCGGCGGCTTTCAACATCTGGGCGATGACATTCTCATATACATACCCTAAATCCGCACTCAGTTTGTCACTGAGAAGTTTATGATAAATCGTGTTGTCGGTGAATTTCTTGTCCCAAAACGCAAGAGTGACGAACAGCCCCGTGTCGCCAGCGAACATCTTGTATTTGTCCGGGGCTTGATGCAATGCCATTCCGGCACCCGGATCATTGGCATGATAAGCCATGTTGACCACCATTGATTCCTTGATTTCTGAAATGATTTCAGCCAGTTCGGAACTGCGTTTGCCATCTGTCGCGCTCCATGCCAGATACCTGTTGGCGTTACTTGTCAGTTGTGCCGGAATCTGATGGAACATCTTGGAAGCGTTGCCTGTCGGGTCTATTTTATTGAAATCATCTTCATACAATGTTATGATGGAACGTTTCACACTGTCTACCTTTTCAAGATTATTGGTGTCAAGGTAGGAAGCCACAGCCTGCGGCATACCGCCGATAAGCATATACAAGCGGAAATCACGCATCAACTTACGGTTCGTGGCATCACCCAAAGAAGTCCTGTTGTGGAAACAGCCTTGGAGCAAATTTATCGTTGCGGTATCTCCCAATGCCCACTTGAACTCTTCATAATCCATCGGATACATGTGAAGTTTGACTTCCTCGCTTGGGATAAGAATATCCTTGACGTTCTTGCGGATTGAAATCAGCGAACCTGTTTCAATATAATCATATCTTCCGTCTTTTACAAGATACTTGATGGCCTGCCTTGCTTTAGGCGCGAGTTGGACTTCATCGAAGATAATGACGGACTTGCGTTCTCTCAGTTCTATACCGTACTCCAATTGCAGCCGCATGAAAATACGATTAAGGTCAGATACGTCATTGAACAAGTCGCGGATTTCGGAGGAACATGCGGCAAAATCCACCAATATATGAGTGTCATATTCGTTTGTCGCAAACTCTTCGGCAACGGTGGACTTACCGACACGCCTTGCGCCCTGTATCAGCACGGCTGTTCTGCCTTCATCTGTCCGCTTCCATCGCAGAAGCTCATCGTAAATTTTCCTTTTGAATATCATAAATTGACTTTTATTGTCGGCAAAGATAATACGCATAACACTAATCTCAAAATGTATTCAGTTAAAAATGACATTAATCTCAATTTGTTTAAGTTTGATGCATAAATCTCAAAATTATTATTGCGCAATATCACAGTAATCTCGTTTTCTAAATAATCCCAAGGCTCTCTTGTTCTAATAACAGAATTAATCTTTGGCTTCCTCCTGCTCAAACATCGTGTCCACCATATCCACCGCTTCGATTTTCTTGCTGTCAACAATTTTGGCGTAAATTTGCGTAGTACGCACATCGGCGTGCCCCATCAACTTGCAAGTGGTATAAAGGTCGGCTCCCACAGTCATCATCATCGTTCCGAAGGTATGACGGCTTGTGTGATAGGTGATTTTCTTGTCAATGCCCGCCTTTTCCACCCATTGCCTGAGTATTTTGTTGGTGGTCATGCGTGACGGAAGTGTTGCAAAAACAAGAGTCTCATCGCTATCGTCCGCGTTTCGCTCGGGCAGCCATTTTACAGCACATTGCGAGAGCGGCGTATAAATGGGCGTGGATGTCTTCTGTTGCACCTTGCCAATCATATACCTGCCGTCATTGCATATGATGTCTTTCCAACAAAGAGTTTCCATGTCGCTCAGGCGCAGCCCACAGTAACATGAGAACAGATAGGCCTGCTTGACAGTTTTGTTGCGGCATTCCGTAGCGATAAGAAGTTTCACCTCCTCAATAGTGAGGAACTGGCGTTTAGACTCTGGCTTCTTAACCCGCTCCGAAGCGGATAACAACATGAAAGGATTCTCGTCCAGCCACTCTGCTCTGACCGCAGCGTTCAAGGCTATGGAGAGTTGGGAGATATATCCTACGACTGAACCTTGTTCCAAAGTTTTCCCTTGCCTGCCTTTGTATGTATGCTGTATCCAGTCTATGAAGCCGAGAGCCCATGTCTTGTCGATGTTGCCCATTTTTGTGCCCTTGCCATATTGATTGATGACTTTGATGACACTTCTCAATTTTTCTATCTGCTTTATGCCTTTGCGCTCCTGAATGGCATAGAACTTTTCCAGCCAGTCGGCTAGTGTAAGTTTCTGCCACGCTGATTTGTTCTTTATTCCGGCTTTGGCGTTTGTAATGTCAATGATACGCTGCGATTTTATTGTTTCAACCGCCGCACGGGTGGCGCGGTTCTGCTCTCTTACCATTGCATTGATTTCCGGCAAATGATACATCTTCAAAAATTCATAACTACGCTTGCCATTCACATAGATGTCAAGGTAATATGATTCGGAACCGTCGGCAAGTCTCTTTGTGCGTACCCTTACAGGCTCTTTTAACTTGTTTGATTTCTTTTTTGCTGCCATATCTAAAATACTTTATCTATCAATGAAACCGCTTCCTCTTTTTTCTTGTCTATAATTTTGGCATAGATTTGTGTGGGACGCACATCGGCATGTCCCATCATCTTGCTTGCAGTATAAAGGTCAACTCCGGCAGTTATCAGCATCGTTCCATAAGTATGACGGCTCAAATGAAAATGCAGATGTTTGTCTAATCCGGCATCTTCCGCCCATTTCTGCAAATGCTTTCTGATAGTCGTATAGGAAGGCAAGGCAAATATTGGTGCATCCTGCTCTCTGCTTTCTGGGAGCCATGACAACGCTTTTGCGGGGAGTGGAAGCGATATGGGTTTGGAGTTTTTCTGCATTACCACTGATATGAAATGCCGTCCTCCATTGACGGATATGTCACTCCATCGCAATCCCATGACATCACCCACACGCAGACCGCAATAACAAGCGAACAGAAATGCCCGGCGTATGTTATCCTTCTTATATGGGGTATTTTCCAATTTGTTGATTTCTTCAAGCGTCAAAAACTCACGCTTGCCTTCCGGCTGCCGTATCTTCTCGTGGTCGCTCAACAATTTCCACGGGTTATTTTTTATATAGCCCTTTTGACATGCTCTTGACAGAATGATGCCGAGATACCAGAAATAGGAAAATGCGGTTGACTGTGCAATCACTTTCCCCTGCGGATTTAGGTATTCGGATTGCAGCCATACACCGTAATCAACACAGAATTTCTTGTCTATGTCGCAAAGCCTCGAATTGGGACGGAATAACTCGAAGTTGGTGCGGGATGCCCTTAATTTCAGGTGGCCGGAACGTCCGCGCTGTTTATATTCGTCTATCAACAGTTCTATGAAGTCGGACAGCAACACCTTGGACTTATCCTTCTCCGCTTCCTCCTGTGCCTTGCCATCAACCATATTCTCGGTTTTCGCAAGAATAATCTCTTCTGCTTGACGGAGTGTCCTTGCATTTTCGCGTTTTGCCTTGGCCGAAGTTTCCGGTACGAGGTATAACTTGAGAAACTCGTATTCATGCTTACCACCAACTGAATGGTCTATAAAAAGGGATTCACGGCCGTCCGCAAGTTTTCTTCTGCGTAGTTTGAATGGAGTTTTATCTACTTTTGTTTTCTTTCTTCTACCCATTGTGCTTCAGTTATTTGTACTCTGATGCAAAGATAGGAAATATCTTTGATGTAAGTATCAAAACGGGTAACAAAAATGAGTAGGATATAGTCAAATATAGAATTTAATTGAAGTATATGAGAAAAACGGGCTAATTATATAATATATTGATATGCAGGAATATGTATTCTTTATTTGGTTAATGATTGGTTGTTTATTCCTTTTGATTATTGGTGTTTATCTTTTTCCCTTTTATCCGAAGAAGGGTCCGCCTGTTTCGCCGTTGCAGTTTCACCGTTCCATAACTTGCACCATTCCATCACCTTCCGAATCATTTCTTTCATCATGATTTTATTGTTTTTTTAGTTGTTGTTTCCACAAAGATAGCACATTGAAAAGCCTTTGTCAAGGGATTTCCGGCGTTTCGGGATGAAAAGTGACTAAGCGTAAACATCCTTATGTAAAAGGGTTTTCATCAGGACAAGTTCGTGTTCTCTTCTTGACAAGTACAGTGTTTCACTTAAGTGATGAAGTTTCATCACCCAAGTGGTACAAGCTCATCACTAGGGTGATAAGGTTTCATCACTTTAGTGAAACGATAAACTTATCAGGAAGCAACTGGATGCATAACAAGGAAGATAAAGGATATGCTCCAAGAAAAGACAGCTAAGTATTTCTTAAAATACAGGCATGACGGACATACCTCTCATCTAACAGGTAGGAACAAAAATATGGGCTGGAAGTAACTGACAGGAAACTGAAGGTTCTCCTATCAGGATACCTCTCTATTTTACAAGCTGTTAGACCGGCTGAATGAACTGAAGAAACACTCCGGTTTTCATGTACCGAAGCCCCTTTTCCATCATTACAGCTGGTTCACCGCTGTCAAATACTTATCCATCGTTGTAGCCTTCTTTATCGCTTTTTTTATCTTCCGGTCCGCATCGGGCAGCAGGTATTCCCAATAAGGCTTCATTTTACTCAGCAATTGCGCCTCTCCCTGTAAATGGGCTTCATAATATTGAAGAAGGCGTGCGTGAAGCGCCTTCACCTTTTCATGCAGCTCATCGGGAGAAAAAACGGTTCCGTTTGCATATTCCCAAGCCAAAGCAGGATTGGCCAGCAACCCGCGTCCCAGCATGACCCCCTCCAGGCGGGGAAACTCCTCGTCCACCTTCCGGATATCTTCCACCGTCAGCAAGTCACCGTTATACACCAACGGATGGGCGCACTCCTCATAGAAAGCGGTGAACGCAGCCAAGTCCACCTCTCCCTTGTACTGTTGCTTCCCGATACGAGGATGCAGAACGATCCGCCGCAAGGGGGCAGCGTTCAACAAAGGCAACAACGGCCGCCATTCATCCGCACACTCCCATCCCAATCTCATCTTGACGGAGAAACCCAGTTCCGGATAGTGCACCAGCTCTTTCAATAAAGCTTCCACCTCGGCCGGATACGGCAATATGCCCGAACCCTTATGTTTCCCTGTCATCAGGGGAAAAGGACAACCCATATTGATATCCGCTTCCTTGTACCCTTTCTCTATAAACAAACCGGCCAGCCGTTCCAGTTCGGCAGGAGTGGAAGCGATAAGCTGGGGAATCAGCCGGGACACAGTATTGTTTTCAGAAGCGATCTCCCGTACATCCTTGTTACGGAACTCTCCTTTCTCCATCCGCACAAAGGGGGTATAATAAGCATCTATCCCACCAAAAACTTCCTGATGAAGATTTCTCCAGGGGGCTTCCGTAAAACCTTGCAAAGGGGCAGCGTACAGTTTCATTTGTTTCTTTTTTTAAGTTTATCTGCAAAGTAACACATTTTTTCTTATACCTTTGCCTTATGGAAAAGTATATTTATGAACTGAAGATGAAGGTACGCGATTATGAATGCGACCTGCAGGGTATTGTGAACAATGCCAACTATCAACATTATCTGGAACATACGCGCCATGAGTTTCTCACATCGGTGGGCATCAGTTTCGCACGCTTGCACGAAGAAGGAGTGGACCCGGTAGTGGCGAGGCTCACCATGGCGTTCAAAACTCCGCTGCGCAGCGGTGACGAATTCGTGTCCAAGCTCTATCTGAAAAAAGAAGGTATTAAATATGTGTTCTATCAGGACATTTTCCGTCTGCCCGACATGAAAGTGACTGTCAAGGCCACTGTAGAATCAGTATGCGTGGTAAACGGCAGATTAGGGGACAGCGCTCTATTTGACGAGACTTTCGCCCCCTATCTGAGCGAATGACACAAGACGAACAAATTTGCAGCCTGGCCCTGACCCGGATACCGGGATTGGGACCGACAGGCGCATTCAGACTGGTGAGCAGTCTGGGAAGCGCCACCCGTGTTTTCGAACACCGCAAAGAGCTGTCACAACTGGTCCCCGGAGTAAGCGAAAAGATCATTACTGCGTTGAATAACTCCGAAGCTTTCCGGCGTGCAGAGCAGGAACTAACTTTCTGTGAGAAAAATCATATCCGCTGCCTCACCTTAAATGATGAAGGTTATCCCGGCCGTTTGCGTGAATGTGATGATGCTCCGCTAGCTTTATTTTACCGGGGAAATGCCGATCTGAATGCACTGCATGTCATCAATATGGTAGGAACCCGTCATGCCACCCCCTACGGACAGGATATCTGCACTCGTTTCCTTGCCGACTTGTCGGTGTTGTGCCCAAACGCCTTGATAGTGAGCGGGCTGGCTTATGGCATTGATATCCATGCGCATCGCGCCGCCCTGCAGAATCATTTCAAGACCATAGGCGTGCTGGCACACGGACTGGACCGTATTTATCCTGCCGAACATCGGAAGACAGCCGTCAGCATGTTGGAACAGGGAGGTTTGCTGACCGAATTTACAAGCGGAACCAATCCCGACAGGCAGAATTTCGTGAAACGAAACCGCATTGTGGCAGGTATGAGTGACGCCACCGTCGTTATCGAATCCGCCGCCAAAGGGGGAGCCCTCATCACCGCCGAACTGGCGGAAAGTTATCACCGGGACTGTTTTGCCTTTCCGGGACGATGCAACGACGAATATTCCATAGGCTGCAACAATCTGATAAGAAAAAACCAGGCAGTGCTTATCACATCGGCCGAAGATTTAGTGAAGGCCATGGGATGGGAAAGCAGCCCCAAAACCGAGAAAACAGTACAACGGGAATTGTTCCCTGATTTAAGCGAGGAAGAGGAACGAATAGTAAAACGACTCGGCAAAATGTCGGAAGGATTACAAATCAACACATTGGTGATAGACACCAACATACCTGTAAACCGAATGAGTGCATTACTGTTTGAATTAGAAATGAAAGGGGTGATACGAGCACTGGCAGGAGGAGTGTACCGGTTAATAATGTAACCATGTATCAAGATACTCATATACCCATTGACATACGGTAGCTGTACCGTGAACGGGTACATGAGTATATTGATGCATGGTTATTGCACTCCTAGTTCGGCAAAGCCCATCGGTCCGTCATTTTCCACCATCCGCACTGCTTTCAACAGCACATATCTGGCTGTTACCGGACTGAAGTAGACCGATTGGAGAATCGGATTGTTCTTGATGTTCGAGAATTCCCCGCTGCTCACCACCTGGTTCACCGCACCGGCTTCCGTGCCGACTGAAATCTCATAGGCAGCTATCAGTCCTTTGTTATACTCGCTCTGGTCGGGTAAATAATGGAAAGAAGAAACAGTCTGTTCCGTACCTAAATCCACCAGAAGCGTATTGCCGTCCACAAAGCAAGTAGTGGCGGCATCTTTATCCGCACATTTTCCGGCTTCCGCTTCATCTACCTTCGGCAATGTAAACGGATATGTTTTCAGTTCCTCCGCTTTTGCTGTAAACACATCAAGGGTTTCTCCTGCATAATAAGCCTCTATATTATTGATACACAGGCAGGCGCGTGATTTCTCAAAGTTCACGCGAAGTTTGTCCGTAGTGACAGTCTCAAAACGAAGCAAACGTTTATAACCGATTGTAGTAGTCTCTTCATTCAGTTTCACAGGCAGCCACTCCCCTTCCTTATTATATTCCACCACAAAGGACTGTACACGCTGTCCCAACGGAATGTATTCCTGCAACAGCATACGGTTTACCTTCTGCGGGGCCGGCCATTCAAACTCGATAACAGCCGATGTGACGCTATCCTCCGTAGCCCAATATGTATCATACTCTCCATCCGTCACCGCCTTTGCCGTATATTTTCCACCCCGTTCATTGGAAACTACCGGAAGAACACCTTTCAACAGATTGTTTGCCAACTGTTTCTGTACATTCTTATAAAAATCAACAGCATTCGCCGAATCTGTAGGGTGAATCAATCCATCCCGGTTTACGGGGAAATTAAGCAATAAAGTCGCATTATGCCCCACACTGCGGTAATAAAGGTCTGTCAATTGCTCCACCGTCTTCACCCGGTCGTCCTCCTCCGGATGATAAAACCAGCCCGGACGGATAGACACATCACACTCGGCAGCCGTCCACTGATTGCCGTCCGCATGTCCGTATTGCAGTTCCCTATACTTAGGATATCCCGGATAAACCTCTCCGGCACGCAAGAAAGACCAGTTTGTCGCTCCGGCAAATCCATTCTCGTTACCTACCCAGCGGCATCCGGGACCGCCATCCGAGAATACAACAGCCTGCGGCTGAAACTTGTCAATCATTTCATAGGCACGCGCATAGTCATAGTAAGTCTTCCGGTCTATGGTACGGGAATCTTTTGCTCCGCCATACCAGCCATCACCGCCATTGGCCCCGTCAAACCAGATTTCAAACACCGGACCATAATTGGTCAGCAACTCGTACAACTGTCGATAGAAATAATCCACATATTCCGGAGTTCCATAATTGGCCTGATGCCTGTCCCACGGTGAGAGATAGACAGCGAATTTTATACCATACTTCTTGCAAGCTTCCGAAAGATCACGCACTATATCCCCTTTTCCGTCTTTATAAGGCGTGTTACGGATACAGTATTCGGTCAGCCCCGTAGGCCACAGGCAAAATCCGTCATGATGTTTTGCCGTAAGGATAACTCCTTTCATCCCTGCCGCCACAAAGGTTTTCACCCATTGTTCGCAGTCCAGTTTGACAGGATTGAATGTAGCAGGATCGGAATCTCCATATCCCCATTCACGATCATTGAACGTGTTCAGTCCGAAATGTACGAAAGCGTATGTCTCCATTTTCTGCCAATCCACCTGTTTCTTTTCAGGAATGGGGAAAACAGGTTCAGGAGCATTCACAGCCGGAGCGCAGGCATTCAGTAATGCAACAGCAACTCCCAAGCATAAAAGGTTTGCGTGTCTTTTCATTTAGATTGTCAATTAATTACATTGACACAAAGATAACATAAAATCCGATGGATGAAAACAAGAAGCTGAATATTTTAAAAGACAGGAAACTTGACAGGCAGGAAAAGAACAAAAGCGAAGGGCTTAAAAAAGGAAAAGGAGCAACGCTTTGCTCCAACCTTTGTTAACCTTAAATCTAATACTATGAAAAAAATCACATGACAAATGTACAACTTACACTCATTTTCTCCAAATATTTAGTTCAATTTCGCTTTTCATTTAGTATTATTTCACAAATACAACCGTTTTCGCACACAACATTACAATTAGATTGAAAAACACGGATTAAAAAAGGAATATGAAACATTGCCCTATCCATATGATAAGACCGTTCATTTCTGTCCATTGGAAAGTAAAAAGCAAAAAGAAAGTATTCCTCTGATTATTCACTCCAAATAAAAGTAAGCTCCCCTGCCCTTCTCATTATCCGGCTGCCCAAACTTGCAAATTCTGTCCAATCGCTTCACTAACCCTTTCACGTCCGAAAATAGAACATTTAATAAGTTTTTTTTCAGATTTTATCACCTATATTTGCTCCACACATAATGGTAATCCATGGAAAAACGCACTACTATATTCAGCATATTTGTGTTTTTGTGCCTACTGACCAATAGCACTTATGCCCGGACGACAGAGTACGAAAATCCCAAAGATACCATATTGGACATGATGCTCTATTTTGACCTAAAGGCCCGACAGGCGGACAAGGATTACCAAGGAAACGGTAAAACGCTGGCAACATTGGATTCCCTGCTTGCCCATCCTGCCCGCAGCAGACATCTTTATTCCATTATTCTGGTTTCACCGGATTCATATAACGGAAAAAAAGAACCGGACATAGCGCCGGGCCTAAAAAGAAGCGAGGAAGTAAAAGCGTTCTTATGTCGGAAATATCCGCAAGTCAATGCCGCCCAAATCTGTATCCGTACAGGAGAAGAATACGGGGATGCCTTACGGAAACTGATAACGGACGACAGGCTGGTCCCCGACCGGGAGGATGTATTGGCATTGATAGATTATCACCATGACAATCCTGTAAAAATGCAAGATTTCTTGCAACATCTGGATGCCGGCATACCTTATCAATATATTTCCAACCGGCTGCTACCGGAGCTCAGACGGACAAAAATAAGAGTCTGCCTGTCTTATCCGGAAGAAAAGGAAGGAAAAAACTCCTCCACGGAACAGGCGGCCATGATAGAAGAAACTGAATTCATTCCGATTGACAGGGAAACGACCATTGCGTCAATGGCGGTGCAAGCACTCCCACAAAAGGAAAGGAGACAAGTAATAACAGAAACAGAAAAAACAGTAACAAAGGCAGAAAAGGAAAAAGAGACAAAAGAAAAACGGGGAAAAAAGCCCAAAGAAAAGGCAGCAAGAAGAGACAAGACAGCCGGCAACACAGTGCTTGCACTGAAAAATAATTTATTGTACGACCTGGCACTGGCGCCTAATATAGAAATAGAAATTCCTGTAGGAAAGCGGTGGTCAGTGAACCTGGAATATAAAAGCCCCTGGTGGTCCAACAGTAGCAAAGAAATCTGCTACCAGCTGATTTCGGGAGGAATAGAAAGCCGCTACTGGCTGGGCAACCGTGAACTGCATCACCGGTTGAACGGACATTTCTTTGGATTGTATGCCGAAGGAGGTATCTACGACTTTCAGTTTAAAGGAGACGGCTACCAAGGTAAATATTACGGTGCGGCAGGATTCACTTATGGATATTCCACTTCAGTGTCACGGCATCTGGCATTGGAATTCAGCCTGGGCATAGGCTACCTGACCACGGAATATCAAAAGTACACTCCCTATGAAGGGTCACTAGTTTGGATGAGTAGCGGGAATTACACCTTTATAGGCCCTACGAAAGCAAAAATTTCGTTGGTATGGGTGATAACAAAGAAGAGAGGAAGAAAATGAAAAAGACAAGGTACGTAGCTCTTGTACTTTTATCTTCACTATTGACTTTAGTGGGATGCAGCCGACGCGAGATTCTGGACGATTATCCCGTAACAGGAATAAATATCCGTTTGGACTGGGAAGGGGTAACCGGCCGTCTGCCGGAAGGAGTCCGGGTTATTTTCTATCCCAAGGACGCCCAAGGAAGAAAGATTGATACTTACTTGCCGGCAAAAGGCGGAGAAATGAAAGTGCCCCCGGGGCATTACTTGGCAGTGATTTACAATTATGACACCGAAGTAGTGCAAGTAAAAGGCGAAGACAGTTACGAAACGATAATGGCGTGTACAGGAAACTGCACGGGATTGGGCGACAGCGAAACAGAAAACATGGTATGGGGACCGGATAATTTTTATGTGGCAACCCTGGACGATGTAGAGATAGGAAAAGGAGAAGAGTTACCGACACTAGAGGTAAGACCAAAATCTGTGGTAACCACTTACATCTTTTCAATAAAGACAGAGGGGCTGAAAAATGTCTCATCGATCATTGGCAGTGTTTCCGGAATGGCTGAATGTTACCATTTAGGTAAAGGAGCCGGCTTATGCCGCTTCGCTCCCATTTATTGTGAAACCGGTAAAGGGAATGGGGTTATAAAAGGGAGTTTCACCTGTTTCGGACATCCCGAACTGACGCAGGCAAGAGCTGATATCACTCAGTTTCTGAATCTGATCATAGTAAGGGTGGATGGTTCCAGACAAGAAGCGAAAGTGGAAATAACGGAAGCGGTAAAACCTCCTGAAGACGAGCCGGGAGAAGGTGATGAAAAACCTCAAGAGTCCGAGATAGAGATTGAGCTTCCGGATGACGAGAAAATTGTAGTGGATGATGTAGAGGTTCCTCCAGATGAAAGTGGCGGTGGATTTGATGGGAACGTTAGTGACTGGGACGATGAAACGAATGTGGAATTACCGGTTGGTTAAGATATAAAATAAAGAGTCATAGAATTATTAACTTAAAACACACAGAATATGAAGAAGATTTTATTTGCAGCTTTAGCTGCACTGGCAATCACAAGTTGCTCACAGAATGAAATTGATGGTATTGACAATGGAACTCCAAAAAGTAAAAATGAAATAGGAGTAAACACAATTGTCAAAAAGAGTTCAAGAGCCGCTGTTACAAGCAATAGCAGTTTCACGTCGTTTAAATTACATGCCTATATAGTTAAAAGCAATGATATTGCAACTTCAGGATGGGGTAATGCTTATATGGATGGTATAGAATATAAAGGAGGTCAAGGTAGCTGGGCAACAACAAGTGGTACTTTTTACTGGCCTATCACAGAAATGCAATTTTTTGGGTATACCAATGATGTAACCTATACAGCACCTGCTAGTTCTAACGCTTATCCTACTATCAGTTATACTCTTCCTGACACCCCAGCCGATCAAAAAGATATTATAGTGGCTTATTCCAAAGATGTAACCAAGCCAAGTGATAATACATTAAATCTTACATTCCAACACATCCTCACCCGTATAAACTTTGCTGTGAAACTAGTTGATAGCAGCTATACTTACACAGTTGAAAGCATAACTATCACCGGTGCCAAAGGCGGTACTGCAACATATACATTCGGAGGAACCGAAGGAAAAGGTGGAAATTGGAATATAACAGGAAGTGCACCTGCTAGTGGCTATAGCTATACATTCGATAATACCGTAACAGCCAAAGATGGTATTTATGATTATACACAAAATGATAATTCATTAATGCTGTACCCACAATCTCTTACTGATGCAAAAATCATAGTCAAGTATAAAACAGAGAAGGATAATGCAACATTCTTTAATGACTCAAAAGAAGTATCCTTAACCGGAGAATGGACTAACGGACAAAGTATCCGTTATATACTAACTTTACCGGTTGGTGCAGAAGAAATGAGTGTAAATACAACATATGATGAAAATTGGGATGCTACTGATAACGAGCAAACTCCTAAAAACCCTGCATCATAAGATCCCTCAGCAAGCTTATAAATCAATGAAATTATAATCTCCTGATAAGAACATAGCAATTTCCTGCTCCGCAATGAAACACCGTATCATCCCCATCATGATTTGCGATTTCATTTGCGGAGCATTTTTACCTGTTGTCAATCAACCGTCCTCAAAAAGTATATGCGATAGTTTGCAGCTCGCCAATGATACCGGAGAAATTGGAGGATGATACTACAAATTCCATAATCTATGCTGTTTTAGCCGGTATACCTCCCCATGGATACACACAAAGATACTTTCTTTCTGCTACTTTCCCAACAATTGCAACTTCTTTGTGTTTGGCCACACAAATTTAGCCCTCTATGCTCATGCCCACAGGCTATCATTTTCCGTAACGGCAGAAGACAAACAAGTGGAAACAGGATTCTTCGGTCTTTTTCCTGAAACTTATTGCAAATTATCCATATTTGACCTACATTTGTCAAATCAACCAAAAGAACACAAGCGTTTCTAACATCTATATATGTCTGGTCTGCCCTGTAATGAAAGGATGGATTGTACCCAATGCCCTAAAGCAGTGGAGAACAGCATCCATTACACACATAACAAAAAAGGTTTCCACTTACCCCCACATAAGTGTGAAACCAATATTTTATTTTTCTTACTCAAAGGTCAAATATTAATCAATAGTGAAGAATATGCCGGAACCATCATCAATTCCGGAGAATTTGTGCTGCAAGCTATCGCATCAAAAGTGGAAATACTGGCCATGACAGACTCGGAAGGTATTCTGTACACATTTGATGACCCTAAAGCCTTCTGCTATGACCGCTATACCTATATATTGAAAAACGTGCCTCCGCCACTCATCTCCGAGCCACTGAAAATAAAGCCCGAAATAAAGCTTTTCCTTGAAGGGGTTGCTTCCTATCTGAATGCAGACAAAATTTGTAAAGAGCTGCTCGAATTCAAGCGTAAAGAACTTTATTATCTGTTGGCACACTATTACACAGACTATGAGCTATCTCCTGTTGTACACAGCCTATCCCAATACACCAGCAGTTTTGAATATTTCATATTAAAGCACCACAAACAAATAAAGTCCGTAGAGGAGTTCGCACAACTGGGCGGCTACAGCGTCACCACCTTCCGCCGCATTTTCAAAGCCATCTTCAACGAACCGGCCTATGAATGGATGATGAAACAGCGCAAAGAAAGTATCCTTTACCAATTGCGCTATACAGATGCTTCCATCTCCGAAATCTGCTTTGGACATGGATTTGAATCTCTCTCACATTTTTCCAACTTCTGTAAGAAGTCCTTTGGCGACTCTCCCAGAAACATCCGTAAAAAAGAAAAGGAAGAAATTTCACCCAATACATAATTATAAAAAAAATGCCCCGCCAAAAGGCAGGGCACTCTCAAATATCAAGTAAAACTAACCGTAATTAGTCTTTCAGCTTCGCAGCAATAAATTCACGGTTCAAACGAGCAATATTGCTGATAGAAACCAGCTTCGGACATTCTGCCTCACAAGCACGAGTGTTTGTACAGTTACCAAAACCCAGTTCATCCATTTTGCTCAACATAGCTTTCGCACGGCGTGCAGCTTCCACTTTACCTTGAGGTAACAGTGCCAACTGGCTGACCTTTGCAGAAACAAACAACATAGCAGAACCATTCTTACATGCAGCAACACAAGCACCACAACCGATACATGCAGCAGCATCCATAGCCTCATCGGCAATAGGTTTTGCAATAGGAATTGCGTTAGCGTCAGGAATACCACCGGTATTGATTGACACGTAACCACCCGCCTGCATAATCTTGTCGTATGCGCTGCGGTCTACCATCAAGTCGCGGATTACCGGGAAACCGGCAGAACGCCAAGGTTCAACAGTAATGGTGTCACCGTCTTTGAAACGACGCATATAAATCTGGCAGGTAGTAGCACCTGTAGCAGGTCCGTGAGGATGTCCGTTGATATACATAGAGCACATACCGCAGATACCTTCACGACAGTCGTGGTCGAATACGATAGGTTCTTTACCTTCATTGATAAGCTGCTCGTTCAAGATATCCATCATTTCCAGGAATGAGGTATCACCCGGAATATCTTTCATTTGGAAGGTATCAAAATGTCCTTTATCCTTAGGACCTTTCTGACGCCAAACTTTCAGTGTGAAACTTATATTTTTATCCATGATTTCTATACAATTAATAATTAAGACTTATAGTTACGAGTTTGAACCTTAACGAACTGATAGTTCAAATCTTCCTTGATCAATTCGGGTTCTTTTCCTTCACCTGTGTATTTCCAGCAAGCTACATACGAGAACTTGTCATCGTGACGAAGCGCTTCACCCTCCGGAGTCTGGTGTTCTTCACGGAAGTGACCACCACAAGATTCCTCACGGTTCAATGCATCGTAAGCCATCAGCTCACCGATTTCGATGAAATCAGCCAGGCGGATCGCCTTTTCAAGTTCCACATTCAATTCATTAGCTTCACCCGGAATGCGAAGGTCGCTCCAGAAGGTCTTTCTTACTTCTTTCAGTTTAGCCAGAGCAGTAGTCAAAGATTCCTTGGTACGTCCCATACCTACGAAGTCCCACATGATGTGGCCCAGTTCCTTGTGAATAGAGTCTACTGAACGATGACCCTTGATATTCATCAGTTTCTGGATCTTATCGTTTACAGCCTTTTCGGCAGCCACAAATTCAGGAAGGTCTGTCGAGAAACGGGGAACCTGAATCTGGTCTGACAAATAGTTCTGGATAGTATAAGGCAATACGAAGTAACCGTCAGCCAATCCCTGCATCAATGCAGATGCACCCAAACGGTTTGCACCGTGGTCAGAGAAGTTAGCTTCACCGATAGCATACAAGCCCTTGATAGAAGTCATCAGTTCATAGTCAACCCAGATACCACCCATCGTATAGTGGATAGCCGGGAAGATCATCATCGGAGTCTTGTACGGATTTTCGTCAGTGATTTCTTCGTACATATCGAACAAGTTACCGTAACGGGCACGAACTACATCTTCACCCAGACGGTCGATAGCGTATTTAAAGTCAAGGAATACGGCCAGACCTGTGTTGTTCACACCGAAACCGGCGTCGCAACGTTCTTTCGCAGCACGTGAAGCAACGTCACGGGGAACCAGGTTACCGAATGCCGGATAACGGCGTTCCAAGTAGAAGTCACGGTCTGCATCAGGAATATCGGTCGGTTTCTTAGTTCCTGCCTGCAATGCCTTGGCATCTTCCAGCTTTTTCGGAACCCAGATACGTCCGTCATTACGCAATGACTCGGACATCAAAGTCAGTTTAGACTGCTTGTCACCGTGTACAGGGATACAAGTCGGGTGGATCTGTGCAAAGCAAGGATTGGCAAAGTAAGCACCTTTGCGGTAAACCTGCATAGCAGCCGAACCATTTGACGCCATAGCGTTGGTAGACAAGAAGTAAGTATTACCATAACCGCCGGTACCGATAACTACCGCATGGGCAGCGAAACGTTCAATCTTACCTGTAACCAAATTACGGGCGATGATACCACGGGCGCGTTCCACACCTTCGTTATCCTTAATCAGCACAACGTCCAACATCTCATAACGAGTGTACAACTTCACGTTACCACGCTGAACTTCACGGCTCAATGCAGAATAAGCACCCAGCAACAACTGCTGTCCGGTTTGACCGCGGGCATAGAATGTACGTGATACCTGAGCACCACCGAATGAACGGTTATCCAGCAAACCACCGTATTCGCGAGCGAAAGGAACACCTTGAGCTACGCACTGGTCGATGATAGCATTTGACACTTCGGCCAGACGATAAACGTTAGCTTCGCGTGCACGGTAGTCACCACCTTTGATTGTATCGTAGAAAAGACGGTAAACAGAGTCACCATCATTTTGATAATTCTTAGCAGCATTGATACCTCCCTGTGCAGCAATAGAGTGTGCACGACGGGGAGAGTCCTGGATACAGAAGTTTAATACCTTGAAACCCAGAGCACCCAGTGAAGCAGCAGCCGAAGCACCTGCCAAACCGGTACCTACCACAATAATGTCAAGACGACGTTTGTTGGCAGGGTTTACCAATTTTTGATGAGCTTTATAATTGGTCCATTTCTCGGCTAAAGCGCCTTCAGGAATTTTAGAATCTATAGTAGCCATATTCATTTACAATTTTATCATTTACAATTTACGATTAGCAAGCACCACAAGCGAGTGATTTCACGAAGTAGATAACGACTACTGCTGCAAAACCAAGAACTACCAAAGTAGAGTAGATGTTACCAATAGTCTTCCAACGCTCGAACCAGATTTTATTGCTCCAGCCCAAAGTCTGCAAAGCACTCCAGAATCCGTGAGTCAGGTGGAACCACAAAGCTGCTAACCAAATGAGGTAAAGCACTGTAAATACAGGGCATCCGAATGTTTCACGAATGTAAGCGGCACCGTCTGTAGGACCGAATGCGCCCAAATCATGAACACCGATAATTTCGGCAAACTGCATTTTGTACCAGAAATTGGCAAAATGAAGAGCCAATCCGGCAATAACGACAATACCCAGGACAAGCATGTTCTGAGATGCCCATTCCACAGTTTTAGGTTTAACGTTCACTGCATAACGTTCGCTACCGCGAGCTGCACGGTTCTGCATGGTCAACCAGAAAGCGTAGATGATGTGAATTACAAACAGAGCAGCCAGCCCGGCAGTTGCAACCAACGCGTACCAGTTAGCTCCCAAGAATTCACAAATCATGTTGTAAGCATCTTCCGAGAAGAGCGCAACAAGGTTCATCGCCATGTGAAACGTCAGAAACAGGACAAGGGCGATACCTGTGACACTCATCACCACTTTCCTTCCAATAGATGAATTACTTAACCACATAAATGATTGAATTTAAATTATTTAATTGTTAGAACTAAAAATTCTGTTAAAAGCTGTGTATTCACGATGCAAAAGTAAAGGAATTCTAGCGATAATACAAGGAATTATGGAAATTATTCTTTAATTCGGGGAAGGGTAAATGCGAATTACATTATTTTCCTATCTTTGCACTGAACAAATGCCAAACTAAATGAAACGCCAAAGGATTATTTTTCTTATACTGACAGCCTGTTTTACATTCAGCCTCAGCGCACAGAATATAGACATCAACACGTTGAAAACCATCAACCGATGGGATGTACACGGACTGAGCCGCGGATTGTCCGCTAGCGGAGTGATTCTACCCGTAGGAATACCTACAGCCATGGGACTCTATGCATTGATAAAGAAAGACCAGCCGATGCTGAAAGATGCCATTTACATAGGAACCAGTGTGATTGAAGCAGTGGGGATTACATACGCCGCCAAACATATAATAGGTCGTGACCGGCCTTTTGTAAAGTATCCGGATAAGATTCATGCATACGGAGCACCGGATGCCGATAGTCCGTCATTCCCTTCAGGACACACTGCGGCAGCTTTTTCTTTAGCCACCTCACTCTCCATCACTTATCCTAAGTGGTATGTTATCGCCCCTTCAGCCGTATGGGCTTGCGGAGTAGGGTTTGCCCGGATGAACCAAGGGGTGCACTATCCCAGTGATGTAGTGGCAGGAGCCGCTATCGGAGTAGGATGTGCTTTCGTGAACGTGTATGTGAACCGATGGCTGAATAAGGTGCTGTTCGGGAGACAGATAAAGTGATGGTTGGAAAATTATTCCACACCTAAAAGAAGACACAACAGAAGTTTTTCAGACAACTGCAGGAGTGCAACTATGCGCCCCTGCAGTTAATATAAAGTCTTGACTATCGCTTTTTCAACAGCAGCCCCTCAAAGTCCGGTTGCTCCAACAGTTCCAGCGCTTTCCTGATACTTTCATTCGCGTCATTAATGAGTGATAATATTCATTCATATCCCATAAATCACGGGCTATCAATGCTTTCATCTGCAACCTCAGCAGAGGCAGGGCCTTTTGATACTCTTCTTCATTATATTCCACTCCCATCTCCTTGCCGGTAGCAACCAGTTGTGTCAACATATCCGGAGTCACTTCAAAACGTTTGTAGAACTCATTGAAAGTCTTGTATTTGCCCAGCCATTCTTTACGATGGGCATCAATAAAATGGAAATGAGCTTTCATCAATGCTCCTTTATCACGCAACTGACGATGGTATTTAGTATAGAGAGTCGTATCAATCGGCACAAAATAATCGGGCATGATCCCTCCGCCACCATATACCGTACGGGCCAACCTATGAGTCTTGAACTTCAGTGAATCCGGAAAGTGGATGCTGTCTTCACTCATCATTTCTCCTTTATTATAACGGTCTATCAGGTCTTCATTATACTTTTCAATGCTCTCGTAAGGTTTCTGGATACAACGTCCGGCAGGCGTATAATAGCGGGCCACCGTCAGACGGATCATCGAACCGTCCGGCAAATCAATGGGACGCTGCACCAAGCCTTTACCAAAACTGCGACGGCCTACCACAACGCCTCTGTCCCAATCCTGAACAGCTCCGGTCACAATCTCACTGGCAGAAGCCGAAAATTCATCAACCAATACCATCAGACGACCGTTCTGAAACTCGCCCGTACCTTTGGCAAAAAACTCGCTACGAGGATTACGACGGCCCTCCGTATAGACAATCAGTTCCTTTTTACCCAAAAATTCATTGGCAATATCGATAGCAGCATTCAAATACCCCCCGCCATTGCCCTGCAAATCAAGAATCAAGTCTTTCATTCCTTTCTTCTGCAACCCGGTCAGCGCTTTCTTGAACTCCTCATGGGTAGTGGCGGCAAAACGGTTGATACGAATATAACCGATCTTATCTTTAATCATATAGGAAGCATCCAAGCTGTAAACAGGTATTTTATCCCTTTTCACCGTAAAGGGGAGCAGTTCCTTCACCCCTCGGCGAAGTATTTTCAGATTCACTTTTGAATCTTTAGGACCACGGAGACGACGCATAATATCCTCGGTACTCATCTTTACACCGGCTATCAGCGTATCTTCCACCATGACGATACGATCACCGGCCAGAATACCGACTTTTTCGGACGGTCCGCCCGATACAGGCTGTATCACCAGCAAAGTGTCCTCCGCCATATTAAACTGTATACCGATACCTTCGAAGTTTCCCTGCAACGGCTCGTTCATTCTCTTCACTTCCTCCGGATCAGATAGGTAGAATGAGGATCAAGCTGCTCCAGCATTTTTACGATAGCTTCTTCCACCAGCTTTCCCTCATTGACTTCGTCTACATAAAGATTGGCAATGGCAAATTCCGCCAGTTGCAACTTACGTGCCGGAGAATTCAGAAATTTACTCTCCTGAGCCTGTGCGGCTACGATAGAAAAAAAGCAGGCAATCAAGCCTGCAAAATACATAGTATATTTCATGGTCAGTCTATTTTCATTCCTTCAGGCAAGAATGGCGTCACATCTTTGCCAAACTGCAACAATTCTCTTACAATCGTAGAGCTGATAGAGGTTAGTTCCGGCTCCGTAAACAACAGAATCGTTTCTATTCCGGCCAGTTTCCGGTTGATATCGGCTATAGTTTCCTCATATTCAAAATCGTGTACGGTACGGATACCACGAACAATGAACTGCGCCTCCTTAGCTCGGGCAAAGTCAATGGTCAGACAATCATAAGCATCGACCTTTACCCGGGGATCATCCGCAAAAAGTTTCTCGATCATCTCCACTCGTTTCTCTGTAGGAAACCAAGTTTTCTTATTCTCATTGATACCGATGCCGATCACCACTTCGTCCATAAAAGTCAACGCTCTCTTCACGACCGAATAATGACCGATGGTAAAAGGATCAAAGGTTCCCGGAAATATCGCTCTTCTCATATTTTTTAGTGATTCACTCACGCAATATCTTCTTCTACAACAAGGTTATCTATAATAAAATTCTGACGTTCCATCGTGTTCTTACCCATGTAGAACTCCAGTAACTCCTTTACCAGATCAGTCTTGCGGAGGGAAACTTGCTCCAAACGCATATCTTTGCCGATAAAGTGCTTGAATTCATCGGGTGAAATCTCTCCCAAACCTTTGAACCGTGTGATTTCGGGATTGGGGCTTAACCGTTCGATTGCGGCAATCCGTTCTTCTTCCGAATAACAATATACCGTTTCATAAACTCCTTTCTTGCGGTTACGGACACGGAACAAAGGAGTCTGAAGGATATATACATGACCTTTCTTTATCAAATCGGGGAAGAATTGCAGGAAGAAGGTAATCAGCAACAAACGGATGTGCATACCGTCCACATCGGCATCTGTTGCCACAATCACTTTGTTATATCGTAATCCTTCCATACCGTCCTCTATGTTCAGAGCAGCCTGAAGCAAGTTAAACTCTTCATTCTCATATACAATCTTCTTGGTCAGCCCGTAAGAATTCAACGGCTTACCACGCAAACTGAATACTGCCTGAGTATTTACATCACGGCTCTTGGTGATAGAACCGCTCGCCGAGTCACCCTCGGTAATGAAAATGCAGCTTTCCTCCTTCTTGTCTCCTTTGGCATCATTCAGGTGAAAACGGCAGTCACGCAACTTACGGTTATGAAGATTTGCCTTTTTGGCACGTTCACGTGCCAGTTTGGTCACTCCGGCTATAGCCTTACGCTCTTTCTCCGATTCTTGAATCTTCTGCAACATCACATCGGCCACATCCGTATGTTTGTGCAGATAGTTATCGACCTCAGTCTTTACAAAATCACCTACAAACTTATTAACGGTAGGACCACCGGGAGCCATATTGGTAGAGCCCAGCTTGATTTTAGTCTGACTTTCGAACAACGGTTCCTCCACATTAACGGCAATGGCAGCTACCAATCCGTTACGGATATCGGCATAGTCCATATTCTTGTTGAAATATTCCTTGATGGTACGGGCCATATGCTCTTTGAAAGCACTTTGATGCGTACCTCCCTGCGTGGTGTGCTGTCCGTTGACAAAAGAGTAATACTCCTCACCATACTGGCCGGTATGCGTAAAAGCGATCTCGATATCTTCTCCTTTCAAGTGGATGATGGGATATAATCCCACAGCCGTCATGTTGTCGTTAAGCAAGTCCACCAACCCGTTACGGGACAGGATACGCTGACCGTTATAGATAATGGCCAGTCCTGTATTCAGATAGGTATAGTTGCGGAGCATGGTTTCCACGAACTCCGGACGGAAACTGTAGTTCTCAAACAACAGGTTATCCGGTTCAAAGAAAATATAAGTACCGTTCTCTTCTGTTGTATCTTGTGTGGTATCCGTCAACAAGTCTCCCTTGGCAAAGGTAGCGATACGCACCTTTCCATCACGATAGCTGCGCACCTCGAAACGTGAGCTCAATGCATTGACGGCTTTCACACCGACCCCATTCAGTCCGACGCTCTTCTTGAACGCCTTGCTGTCATATTTACCTCCCGTATTCAACACACTAACAGCTTCAATGAGTTTTCCCTGCGGAATACCCCGGCCATAATCACGCACGCTGACACGGAGATTTTCTTCAATAATAATCTCAATCTTTTTACCCGCCTGCATTTTAAATTCATCGATACTGTTATCGATAATTTCTTTCAAAAGAACGTAGATACCGTCCTCGGCATGTGATCCGTCACCCAACTTTCCAATATACATACCGGGACGGGTACGCACATGCTCCATGTCACTGAGGTGGCGGATATTATCGTCGGTATATTCTACGGCGGGATTGTTTATCAGTTCGTTGTTTTCTTCCATATTGACTTATCACATTTTTATATATCGTTGTTACAGAATACTCTTTTTATAAGCACGACGGCGTTTATGCTGCTCGGTCTTGAAATATTCCCACTGGGCCTGCACCTTTCCGTTCAGTTCCAGTTCCGGATTACTTTCGGCATACTTGAATCCCAGTTGCTGATATACGGGGATCAAGTCCGAGAATAACAAAGCATTGACACCTTTGTTCTGATACTCAGGTTTTACAGCAACCAGCAACAAATCCAACATAGGAGGATACTTATGCAGGAACAACACTTTCAACAGGTGATACCATCCCATAGGCAGCAAACGTCCCTTCGCTTTTTGTAACGCTTCGGACAGAGAAGGCATTGAAATCCCCACTGCCACCAGTTTATCTTCGGCATCGGTCACCAAGGTTACCATACGCAAATCTACAATAGGCAAATACATCTTTATATACTGGTTGATCTGTCCTTGCGACAAAGCCGAGAAACCATAAAGCGGAGCATAAGCCTCATTCATCAACTCGAATATAGCCTGTCCATATTCGGCCGCAATTTTCTTACCCGATGTATATTTCTTCACCTTCAGGTTAAACTTACGTTGAATCAAGTCACTGATACGCTTATGCTTATCAGGAATTGCATCCGGAATATAAATTTTATATTCCACCCAATCGGCATCCTTCTCGAATCCCAACTTCTCCATATGCTGTGGGTAATAAGGATAATTATAGATAGTCGCCATGGTGCTCAACTGGTCGAATCCTTCTACCAGCATACCCTCCGCATCAAAGTCGGTAAAGCCTAAAGGCCCCTGAATGGTATCCATACCTTTTGATTTACCCCATTGGGCTACTGCATCCAACAAGGCACGTGATATTTCGATATCATCCAGAAAATCGATCCATCCGAAACGAACTTCTTTTTTATTCCAAGTCTCGTTTGCGCGTTTATTTATAATCCCTGCAATACGTCCTACCACCTTGTTATCCTTATATGCCAGAAAATACTCCGCCTCACAAAACTCGAAAGCGGCATTCTTCTTCGGGCTGAACGTATTCAGCATATCATCGTACAAATCGGGTACGGAATAGGGATTCTCTTTGTATAACTCGTAGTTGAACCGTATAAACGTCTTTAGTTCTTTCTTTGAACTGACTTTTTTAATGGTAATAGCCATGCTGTATTTTTATAAAATTCGGGGTGTAAAGATAGAAGTTTTTTTGCAGAAAACTTATTCTTTTTATGGCTTTTTCACTGTTGGGCAATAAGATAGGCGGTATAAACGACATAACAGCCAACCATCAATGCGCCTTCAAGCCGGGTTATGGTACGTTTGCGGAAAAACCAGCCTACCAGCCACAACAACAGGGAGGAAGCAATCAGTACACTTAAATCGAGGTTATTTATATTCCCCATCGGAAGCGGTGACACCGTAGCGCTGCACCCCAGAACAAAGAATATATTGAACAGATTACTACCGATGACATTGCCGATAGCAATTCCCGGATTCTTCTTTAAAGCCGCCGTAACAGATGTGGCAAGTTCCGGCAAGGAAGTACCTCCGGCTACCAATGTCAGTCCGATTACCGATTCACTGACACCCCATGAACGGGCAAGCCCGCTTGCCCCGTCGACAAAAAGCTGTCCGCCGAATATGAGTCCGGCCAGCCCTCCTGCAATATACAACACCGATTTCCATACAGGCATTTCCTTTATCTTCTGCTCCTCTCCTGCCTCATCTGCCCCATTACGGGCGATGGCAAATGTATAACGCATAAATATAAGGAAGAAAGCCAGCAGAACAAACCCATCGGAACGGCTGATAACATTGACCGCTTCCCTGTCCAGCATCATGTCATTGGCACAGACAAAAAGTACCAACGAAGAAAGAATGACTAACGGAATCTCTTTACTCATCGTCCCCTCACCTACTTTTATGGGGAGTACCAAGGCAGTACAACCTATAATCATCAAAGCATTGAATATATTACTACCCACCACATTACCAATAGCCATTTCAGCACTGCCATTCAATGCAGAAAGCACACTGATAACCAATTCGGGAGCCGAAGTGCCGAAAGCTACAATGGTAAGCCCGATTACCAAATCAGAAATACGGAAACGTTTGGCAACCGCTGCAGAACCATCCGTCAAGCCATTCGCGCCAGCTAAAATGAGAGCCAGACCACCAATCAAAAGGAGTGTATTCAACATAACAAAAAGTACATTTACAGTTTTATACCGCAAATGTACTCTTTTTCCCTAAAATAACTATCCCTATTTGGTGCGTTTTACAGTATAGATTACTTTTCCTTTCTTATCAATCATGTGCATATCCAGTTCTTTCTTGTCTGCCGTAAAGATAGAAAAGCCCGGTTCGGGACTACAGAACAGAGTGCCTTCCACTGGTTTTACCTTACGGCTCAACGAACCAGCCGAATTTACCACATAGTCGATATCACTGCCCGGCACACGAAGGTGCTGGAAGTTATGAATGTGTCCGCATGCATAGATATCCACCTTATGTTTACGGAGGATAGGATCCAGACGCTTCTGCATATCGCTGCGTTCACTGTCGTCTTTCGACGTTTCAGCATAAATGGGATGATGTCCGATTACGACTACCCAATCTTCTTTGGCAACAGTCAGTACAGAATCTATCCATGCCAATTGCTGATCCATATCTTGTTTACAGGCATCCGGATAAGTTTCGCTCTCGTTACGGTATTTGTCAATCAGAGGAGCGGTATCTATCATCACAAAACGGATGGCAGTTCCTTTCTTCTCGAAGACTTTGGTATAATAACGACCAGGCATCGACCAGCGACGACTCACATTGGTATAATCCAACACAGCCTGCGTATTACCCCGGTATTCATGATTTCCCAAGATCGGAAACCAGTCTATCATCAACTCGGGATGACTGTAAATCAACTCGTAGTTGGTCATCCAGAGCGGATCGTTAACGCTGCGCACACCTTCAAAATGGTGCACGTCTCCGGCTGCAAATACACACTCGGGACCAATAACATCCGCCATTTCTCCCATCAACTCGGCTATGGGCTTCTGGTCATAATAACCGTTACGTCCCAAATCGTTAGCCATATAAAAATTCAGTTGTTTCTCCAGTCCTTTCCAATCTTGCGGAGTCTGGGCACACACATTCAGGCAGATAGCCGTACCAATGACGGCAATCCATACCCATGTCAATACTTCTTTCATTCTTCTAATCATCATCAACGTTTTCATATACTTATTTTTAGAAACTTATTTTTAAACCTGCATTCATTCTCACGCCATAATATTCTGCCTGCATAGTACGATCCTTCGTTCCCTGGTAATAACGGAGCGGCTGGTTCAGCAGATTGTTCGCCTCAGCATAAAAGGTCATTTTCACCTTCTTGCCAAAGGTATAACTAGCGTTCACATCCATATAGTTCACAGCATCATAATATCTGTCATAAAATGTACTTGGGCCCATTTCATCGATAAAATCAGATGCAAAGTTATAGCTCAGGCGCACATTCAAGCCTCCTTTTTCAAAGTAAAGAGAGGCATTCGCCGTATGCTCGGGAGACCCCGGCAAACTCAACCCGCTCTCGTTCTCACGTCCTTCGAAGTTAAAGTCCTCCACGCGTGAGTGAGTATAAGTATA
>OIEZ01000050.1_pt1 | contig 33103 bp, 26 predicted proteins | sample 1581941 | NCBI WGS metagenome assembly OIEZ01 (sample SAMN04414078, study PRJEB24778) | human gut metagenome | material: faecal | host: Homo sapiens | reverse complement strand
TTTTATAAACTCATTTCTTTTCTTAAATTGTTCCACACGTTCAACTCATCTTGTATGACTGTTCATCAATCCAAGAATTCGTCTGTTCATTTAATTCCATATAAAGGAAAAAGATAATATTATTTCACTACATAAAATAGGCTTTATTAAACAAGTATGCTATTAAAGTTGTAAGTATACACCATACAATGATACTATCTATCTGCATATACGTTATAAAACATATCCTACCCTTATATGGGACAAGTAATAGAAGTATGAAATGCCACCTAAAAACAGCAAACATTTGCTTTGCATTTCATATTTTAAATTCAAATATGAACATAAAAATAAAAATTGCAATACCTATTATAAAACACGCCCAAAGTATTTTACCCTCACAATACCATGTAAACAAAGAAAACGACTACCACTATCCATGATACTTTTGTTCTCTTTGCCACTGCATGCCCAAATAAAAAAGCCCATACATACCTATAATAGTGACCTTCTAACGGACCATAATAAAAATATGCCCATATATAATAAATACAAAAAAATATCGCTAAAAGAATGGTAGTATTTAATTTATATTTACACGATATATAAACTGCAAAATAAAAAATTGTATAAAACATTAATATACAAGCTACATACCAATCCCCCCAGCCTAACATGTTTTTTTATTATTGACAACATATCAGACATCGAAAAATTATGCAATTGATGAATCGTTTCGGGTATCCATAGCTGCTTTATTTCTCCAATTGAAAAACAATCGGGCAGAATGACATACAATACTACAGAAATAACAGAAACAAAAAAAAGAGGAACATATATTTTTTTCATCCTATGCCACCACCTATCTAACCCGACCTCTTCTGTACCTTTTTTCAAAGACATTCCATATCCAGAAAAAAACATAAACCAAACTAAACCTATGTTAGCTGTAGTATTCCAAACCACTTTACTAACTCCCCAGGGCATATCAACATCAAATTTTCTCTGTCCCCAATGCCCTAGCAAAATAAGAACACATGCAAGTCCTTTTAATGCAACTGCCATTTGTTTATCTATTACAAATGGTAAATACAATTTATCATATTCTATACTTCTAGACTTCAGACCTATAAAAAACACAGAGATTAAAACTACAATAATAATTATATATTCAATATCATAAAATGTCATGATTCGCCCTCTAGTTATAAATTATTACAAAAAAACAGTATTTTACAATAGATTTAAGGCATATATTTTCTAAATCCTTCATCTGGACATTTCTTAAATCCCGAAAAAAAGGCTTCATTAAAACATCGAAACCATCCCCAATCCTTAGCTATAAATAAATAATAATAAGCATTATAAACATAAAAAGAAAAATAGTTCTTCAAACTCATCCGTCCTTTACCGTTAAATACCGTATTTCGCCAATAACAATAACCTTTCCACTTATTGGGAACCGTAACTATTGACTTATTAAATAAGGTTCGTGAAAAAGTCATTTTATCACTAGGATGGTAATGAATAGCAGAAGTTATTGTAACTATAACAGCTCCAGAATCTTTTGCTCTTAATGTATAATTTCTTTCATCCCCCCAAATGAATAATTGAGGTATAGGATAGCCTATCTTATCTACAAGTTTTCTTGATAATAAAATACCATTAAAAGGACAAGAATATTCTGGTACTACATTCCCAAATGTAGCAATCAATTCATCTGATTCAAATCTCCCATGATAATTAAAAGCCAACTTACTGTGATCATCAACAGAAAGAACCATTGGAGACAAAAAATCATACTGAGGATAATACTGCAACAATTGTTTAAGACAATTCTTTTCGGGTATTCCATCATCGTCCATGACCCAATAAGCATCAAATTTTCCACTTTCATGTGCCATTTTAAACCTGTATAAAAACCACCAGCACCTCCTAAATTCTTTTCTAATCGTACATATTTAAAATTCAATCCTTGTGCTATTTTTTTCATTTTATCAGCCATTTCCAATGTCCCATCTGTAGAAGCATTGTCAATAACATAAATAGTTTCAGGTCTATAGGACTGATTACATATATGTTGAATACAATTAAAAAGTAGTTCTTTCCTATTATAGGTAACAACAATACAAGCTATTCTTTTATCCATACTATATTAACTCAGATACTACAATTCGATAATTAGATACTTTAATTTCTAAGCTATTTCATAATTCTTTCGCATAACATCAATAACTTATTATACCCCCCTTTGAAACCTATACTTTAAAATATTATAATGCAACCTTTTTAGTTTCAATTCCCACCATTAATAAAGCATTAACAAAATCAGAATAATACTTTTCAGAAGGTACATAACCTTTAAACGATAACCCTAATTTATGGTATTTAGATTCTGCAAGAGCATGACATTTTAAAACCTCAATGCTTAAGACATCTATTTTCTTCAATCTTTTCACAATTTCATTTGCATCCATCGAATCTATAAAAACAAGTCGATATAAAATATTTGCATTCGAATCTCTTAAAATTTGTAAATTATGCATTATAACATCATCATAATCTTCTCTATAATTTTCCTGTTGCAATTTTAAATCAACAATCCATTCATCTACATAAGGTATAATTCCTAATATCCCTCTATCATTTTTACAATACAAAGTAGTTTCCATTGTGCAATTAATCTGTTCGCTATTAAGTATCTCTAAAAGAGGAAGTAAATTTGGAATATGAATAATCGGTTCACCACCGGAAAAAGTAACTCCGCCGCCGCTCAAATAGAATAAATCTTTATCCCTCAATAAATAATTAGCTAATTCCTCAACAGACAATAACCGACTAGTAGCTTCTGAAACTCCAAAAGGACAACACTCCAAGGTATCAAAACCACCATTACGAATACATTTCCTACAAAGTGAAGACGACAAACCTTTCTCTTTGATACATTTCTGATTATCTATAAAAAATAATGGAGAACTATATAAAGTTTCAGGATTACAACACCACGGACAAGAAAAAGGGCATCCTTTCAAAAAGACTGTGGTTCTGACACCCATACCGTCATATACACAACCACGTTGAATAGCCGTAACCTCAAGCTGTTTCATATATCCCCGCACGAGCTATTAAATTATCCTTGTATTCTTCTGGTAAATCATTAAAGTAAGCACTAAATCCCCATACCCTTACCACAAGATCAGGATATTTCTCTGGATGAGATTTAGCATCAACCAAAACCTGCCGATCTAACATATTCAATTGTAATTGAAAAAGACCATGAGAAAAAGCATCACGGATTATTGATACCAACTTTTCAGGTTGCTTTTGATAAGATAAAGGAATAATAAAATCAACTACATTACCATTTAAACAATTATAAGGATAATTCAATCTACCTGCAAACCGGAGTATCTCATTGATATCTATAGAAGAAGAAATTGGTGAAATATGTACAGCATAGGGTTCACCGGATTTTCTTCCATCAAGAGTTGCAGGACTTCCAACAGACTGGAATAAATAAGCAGGAGAACTAAGACCAAACTTCACAGCATTACCATTAGCTCTTAAAGGTTCTATAGCATGACTAACACATTCTATTAACTGATTACAAACATCAAGAACTTCAGCAGACGTAGAACCAAATTTCTCATCACTTGTTCCCAAAAATAATAGTCTCAAATCCTCATACCCTTCATAATTATTGGCAATAGCATTAAGACAATCATCTAAAGTTATCAAGTGCCTATCAAACACATACTTCTTAATATTTAGCAACGAATTAACTAGATTAGGCAATCCTAAAAGTTGCACACCTTGGTACATATATTTAGTTCCTTTATGTGAAAAATCTTTTCCTTTATTCAAACAATCTGAATCAAAAAGCGACATCAACGGCGAGTAATCATAATTCAAATCTTCTATAACTAATGGAACCTCTATAGCTAAGTCGTTCTTTACAGCTAATAACAAAGATTGAAAAGAATAAAAATCTCGCCCTTTTTTTAATACACGATAAAGGGAATCACAGAGCACAATACTTTTAAAAGGATTATTCTGACAAGACGATTTGCCAATTACTAATGGCTCCCAACAAGCTGAAGTTCCTAGATTCCAGACATCCTCACGCTCATAACCAAACTCCACCATATTGTTCATTATCAAAGTTTCATTCATAAATAAAGGAGAACCACAACCATTAGACAAACATTTGATACAAAGATTCCATATTTCAGTAGAAGTTTTGTCATTAACTCTAAATATAAGTTTAGGGTCAGGTACTTTTATTTCCGTAAAGATTTCAAGAAACATATACGTTATGTCATTTTCAACATTATTCCCTTCCTTATCTATACCACCCAGAAGAATATACTGACCAGTATCACCAATAAGTCCTGGACTTTTAAATTTTGTATGATAACCTAGAAGGAGACAAAAATCTTTCAATCTTCTTTTCGCACTTTCATAGGTTTCTATACCTAACTCCACATCTCTTATATAATACTGATTCAATATTAAATCTAAACGTCCTAGACCATTATGCCAATGACGTGCCTGCCAAAACAAAGCATTATAAAACAATATTTTCTGAATAGCCTCATCCAAAGATATACAATCACGATATAAAATCTCTGGGAAAAAAGCAGAAAGAAAATGCTCTCTTTCATTGCAGCTTTGACGTTTCTTTATTTTATCAGCTTTCGCCTCTACCGCATCAATAATACCATATACTGTATCAACAAATTTATCCTCTTCATTGTGAAAAGTAATCTCTTGCTTAATACGACGAAGATCTGATTTCAATACACAACTATAATCAGGTGTTATACTAACAAGAGCAGTAATCCCCTCAGGCAAGAAACGAATTTTTAACGGATCAAACGGATAAATATAATTATAAGCAAATGTAACATCTGATTTTAAAAACATCTTCCGATAAAGCTTGGCAGACAAAAAAGTACCAGGATATTCATCCCTAAAAATTCTAAATTTAAAAACAGTTCTTTGAATGATACTTTTCCTAACATAATACGCCAAGTATATATATATTTTTTTTGATTCTTTGAAACCAATTTTTTAGCTATAGGCTTTATAAAACTAATATTTTTTTTAAGCAACCACTTTATTTTATTGTTCATTTTTTTAAAAATTTACTTAAAATCAAAGAAAATACCATATTGATAATACTATTTTTCAGAACATATTGCAACACCAAATAAAACAATGTACAAACAATGATACATGTACATATAAAAAACCAATCTTTCACAATAGTACCTATGAAAACACAAATAGGAATAAAACATAAAGCACCCCCCCATGGCTTTACCCATATCACTAAAATTAGTAACCCTCACCGATGTGTATTTCCGTACACAAAATTCATTCACTATTAAAATCTGTGTTTCAGCATAAACAGATGAAAATGCAGCTCCTACTGCCCCATATTTCGGAATCAGATACAGATTAAGCAGAAAGTTAGCTATCGCCCCTCCTAAAACACTATATAAAAACTGTCGGTCCTTCCCTATACTGATAAGTACTTGTATACCATTCAAATTATTTAAGCCAATAGAAAGTAAGAGAACAGAAGCTATCTGCATCGGTAATATGGCACCATAGAATTGATTTCCAAAGAAAAGTGGAACAAAACTTGGCGAAACCATTATTATCCCAATCGTCAAAGGAAATGCCAAAAATGAAACAATTCCCAATGATTTGTTCATCAGTTCATTTACTTTATCCGTATCACCTTTATGAATATAGGTTGAAACACGAGGAACAGCCACAACTGATAATGAAGTAGCTACAGGTAATAACGCTTTGATGACATGCATAGCCGAGTTATAATAACCTACTTCTTGATAGGATGACTGAAAACCAAGCATCAAAGTATCTAGCATAGCATATATACTAATAGCCACTGAAGATGCGAACAATAGTAGAACGGCTCTAATATGTTGTGCACATCCCTTAAACTGTATATAGGGGTGAATACCCATTTTGTACAACTTTATATAGTTCCACATTTCATTAGCTATCATGGCAAAAACACCAAGAAAAATATAATTCAAAATATCATCTTTCGTCCTTACAAACACAAAAAGTAATAATACACTGATTATCTTAATTAACAAAGAACGAAATGTAATGTATCCAAACTCCTCTCTACCGCTAAAGAACCATTCAACTTTGAAAGGAGTAATATACAAAGCTATGCCAGCAAATAGAAACAACGTTGCATTTTCATTCAATTGGTCTATCAAGTAAACTGACAAAAGATAAAAAAAACTAACAAACAAAGTTGAAAACAATTCTATTGAGATCATCTGAGATACAAACTCCTCCGATGCCTTCAAATCATTCTGTTTCTTTGCTATTTCCCGAATTCCATACAAAGGAATACCCAAAACAGCAAATAAAGCGAAATAAGATGAATAGGTATTCACAAAATTTGCAATACCTACACCCTCAGGATCTAGAACCCTTGCAATATAAGGTGCCGTAACTAATGGAAACAATACCTTGGATACCTGTAGTAAGAGATTATAAAAGAAGTTCCTCTTAATAGTCTGAGCCATATTCTATTAATATTCATTTAAACATTCCAATTTCCCAATGCAAAAACTACACAAATTTAGTGAAAGAGTATCTTTAAACCACTACTATCACTCCACCTTCTCAAACGGAAAAGCCTGAAGATAACTAATAGCCACCGTCATATTACCAAAAGCAAACACCAGCTTGGTATTCCGATGCAGACGCATGATACACCCCTCCTTCCCTTGAAAAACACCACCCGTAATACGTATCTTCTGCTTTTTCTGAATATACTCCTCAAGAGGCTTATCCATCAGTTCAATGTTATAAGGCATGGATTCATACAGATAAATAAATTCTTCCATCTGTCTATGGGGAATAACAGCCACGCTATAGGAATTGCGGTCTTTTGCAAGATACTGCCGGGGGAACAGATGGGCAAGGATGAGATTCAATTCATCCAACGGGGCACATACAAACAGATAACCATCACCCGTGATTTCCTTTTCATCCGTCAAAGCGTTCAACTTCTGTACAGAGCCTGTCGCGAACGCCTCCTTTACAGCAAAGGCAGACTCCCGACGGGCCGCATATTCTTCCTTGCTATAAGGACACCGTTCAAAACGTCTTTTATGATCAGCAGAGGTATATGAAAACACTTTGAAGCAGAAATATCTTTCTTCCTTTATGCCAGACCGGGTATTAATCATCACAGCCCTCCTGCCGGTAAAGATTTCGATATAGCGTTTCAACTCTCTGTTGCGCAGGAACATATAATACCACTTGTGATCAGGATATTCTTTCTCTTCCCCCGTCTGTGACGTGGTTATCAGATCTGACCCCTGGTCTGGGCAGGAAGCGATTGAACTGCATGGCAGTAACCTAGGCGCTTTACCCGTTATGTTTTGATTCTGCGGAAAGGAGTATTCAGTACCCAAATCCGCATCATGACAGATTTGCATCAAAACATAAATTATTTATCATTTGTACTTCTAAAATGAAAGCTTGTTGAAGCTTCATTTTTGGGGTTCTCTTAGTAAGAGATCCCCATTTCTATTTAATTTATTGATAATGTGAAATATACACATCGTAATTCATAACCTTTTACGAACAATTCTCATACATTTCTTGTTAAAAGCATTTTAAAACAACAAAAGATTTCCATTTCTTGGGAATTATAGCTACTTTTGCAACCAAATGGGGATCTCTTACTAAGAGAACCCCATTTTTTATAAAACGAACCATGCTATCAAACAGCTGATTTTCAGATCTATCACACTTGTTCATGATAAAAAAATAAATTATCCCAAATTAGATATCACACGAAGTCACACAGTATTTCCTAATGGCACGATCCTTTAGATCAGTATTCTGTATATTTCTATATCTCCCCATACAAAAGTCATTCAATATTTTGTATCTATCACCAACAAGGCATATTTTGATTACTTTGCCGAATATTGAATATTCTCCCAGCTCTTATGTTAGGATTCTAGAAATATTTCTCCGAAAATGATCTGATTTTATCCAAGCCAATAGAACATTCAGGCTGTCATCCTACAGCCTGAATGAATACTTCCCCTACAACCCCCTTAAAATAATCTGATTGGCTCGGTCTATCTGTGAAGTGGAGATGGATGCCAGATAAATATGAGTGGTCTTTTCATTATCGTGCCCCAGCCCTTCGCGGATGATGTCTGTAGACACCTTCCTGTCCTGCGCTATGCTGGCCCAGCTATGGCGCGCCACATAGAAAGTCAACGGCGCCTTTAATTCCAGCCGCAAGCCTATTTTATTCAAACCCCGTCCTATTTGCTTGGCCCTCAGTTTATATTGCTTGCGGTCATTTATGTCACAATACCGCAAGATAGGCAGCAGGTACTCGGAAGTGTCATCCTTGTATTTATCCACAATCTCCTGCATCAGCTCCTCCCACAGAATAGTCAGCCGTTGCCCGGTCTTTTTCCGGCTGTATGTCAGAATTCCATTCTGGAGGTTGCTCTTCTTCAAGTGTGCCATATCAATAAACGACATGCCCCGGGTATAGAAACTGAAAAGGAAAATATCCCGTGCCAGCTCCAACTGGGGTTCGAATGACAAATCAAGCTCCTTGATCATTTTGATGATTTTAAAGGGAACGGCCCGTTTTACGGTCTTGTCTATGCCGGTATAGACATGTTTGAAAGGTTTCTTGTCGGTGGTATAGCCTTGCTCTACAGCCAGATTATACACACTCCGCCAGATTCTCATATAATAGGAAGTACTGTTCTTTACCAAGCCTTTCTCTTTCAGATAGGCTTCATACATCTCCATCAGCTCCGAATCAAAGGCTTCAAAACTCAGATCTTCATTCTTTCTGAATTGGATAAAGCTGTTCATTGTCGAGGTATAACCTTCTGCCGTCCGTCCCCTTTTCTGCCGCTCCAGTTTATTGATACATCGTTGCATGAAGTTGAACACACTCTCTACAGAAGGGATTTTCCGGAAAGAAGCCACGATATCATCAATGGTGTATTCCACACCGGTCCGCTCCAGATCATTGATAATACCTTGTAACCGCGTCATCTCCCAATTCGTCTGGTCACGTATCAGCAGAAGACGCGCTTTACATTCAGACTGTGTTGAAATAAGCAGACTGCCGGTAGAGTCGTCCCACTCGGAAGGCATGATCCGATAAGAAGTCTTGATGAGCCGTGTCAGTCTGTAATGAATAATTTGATAACTTAATACGCCCTTTTTTCCTTTTACGCTCGATGGGCGGAATTTCAATTTAATGGATGCCATATTTCTTTTCTATATTATGGTTTTGTTATTCAAAACGAATATAGCAATATGGCATCAGGTACACTGTTGCACCTCCGGTTATTCTATCCTTCTATCTCGCTCAGTTCCAACCAGCGCATGGTCTTTTCATCAATCAAATCATTCAGTTCCGGCAATCGTTTGGATTTCTCCGTCAGTTCCTCCACTCCCAGCGTACCGCTGCAAAGGGCGGCTTCTATATCGGCCTTCTCCTGCTCCAGCCCGGCTATTTCTTGTTCCAGCTGCTCGAACTCTTTCTTTTCCTTGAAAGACATTTTCCGCTTGTCATTCAGGCGCACGCGGGCGGTCTTTTCCTCTTTTGGCTTTTCCGCCTCTTTGTCGCGCTGCTCTTTCGCCTCGCGCCAGTCACGATAATCGGAGTAGTTACCCGGAAAATCACGAATGTCTCCCTGTCCCTTGAATACCAGCAAGTGATCTACCACCTTGTCCATGAAATAGCGGTCGTGGCTTACTACGATTACACAGCCCTTGAAGTTCTGCAAATATTCTTCCAATACCTGAAGGGTGATGATATCGAGATCGTTGGTAGGCTCATCCAGCACCAGGAAGTTGGGATTACGCATCAGCACCGTACACAGGTACAGGCGGCGGCGTTCTCCCCCACTCAGTTTATATACATAGCTATGCTGTGTTTCAGGGGTAAACAGAAAATGTTGCAGGAACTGGGATGCAGTCAGCTTCTTGCCATTTCCCAATTCGATGACTTCGGCAATATCCTGCACCACGTCGATGACCTTCATTTGCTCATCAAACTTCAGGCCGTCCTGAGAATAGTATCCGAAACGGACTGTCTCACCGATATCCAGTGTTCCACTGTCCGGCTTCTGTTCGCCCATCAGTATTTTAATGAACGTGGACTTTCCCGTACCATTGTTTCCCACGATGCCCATCTTCTCATAACGGGCAAAGATATACGAGAAATCTTCCAGAATCTTCAAATCACCGAAACGCTTGTACAGATGATCCGCCTCAAAAATCTTGGAGCCGATGTAAGAGGCTTTCATATCCAGTTTCACATTGCCGTCGTTGAAACGCTGCTTCGCCACTTTCTCCAGTTCGTAGAAAGCTTCTTCCCGATAACGCGCTTTATGTCCGCGTGCCTGGGGCATACGGCGCATCCACTCCAGCTCTGTGCGGTACAAGTTATTGGCACGGGCTATTTCGGCATTGGTCGCCTCGATACGCTCCTGCCTCTTTTCCAAGTAATAGCTGTAGTTCCCTTTATATGAATAGACCTGCTGATTGTCTATCTCGATAATTTCAGAGCAGACGCGGTCCAGGAAATAACGGTCGTGCGTCACCATAAGCAGACTGATGTTTCCCCGGCCGAGATACCCCTCCAGCCACTCCGTCATATCCAGATCAAGATGGTTGGTAGGCTCATCCAAAATCAGGAAATCGGGCTCGGTTATCAGCACATTCGCCAAAGCCACCCGTTTCAACTGACCTCCGGAAAGATGTTTGATCTGCTGGCTGAAGTCCCGGATTTTTAATTGAGAAAGGATTTGTTTCGCCTTCCGTTCATAATCCCATGCCTTTTCGTGCTCCATCCGTGCCAACAGCTCTTCCAGTCCCGGATTGCCTTCGGTTTCCATGCAGCTTTCATATTCTTTGATGAGTTCCACCGTGCTGTTTCCGTGATAGAAACAGGCTTCGAGCACGGTCAGGTCTTCGGGATAATGTGGGTCTTGCTCCAAATAGCCCACCCGCAGATCACGACGAAAGACGATGCTTCCTTCATCATATCCCTCCTTACCGGCTATTATATTAAGTAAGGTAGTCTTGCCTGTACCGTTCTTTGCTATCAGACCGATGCGTTGTCCTTCGGCCACTCCAAATGAAATCTTTCGGAACAATACCAAGTCACCGAATGACTTGGTAAGCCCGTCTACTTGCATATATGGGGTCATTATTTGTCTATTTATTTAAATCATCCAACACTGCCTCCGCCTCTCGCTTAATTTTCCTGAATTCGGATTTCAAGTCGCAGGGGAGTCCCTTTTTAGCTTTTCCCCACACCAGTGCGGCAGGGTCCAGCACCATATCCGAACACATAAACTGCAAGGCGGGATATTCTTTCTGTCCCTCAATGACAGTCACCCATTCCATACCTTCCATCTCATTCACCAAAATGGCTCCGAAAGCAATACCGAAATTCTCCCACGCCATACGCTGCTGAGTCTGGAAACGTCCGCTGTCCATTACTTGCTGTATACTGTCAATATCACTCTCCGACGCAGTGAAATCCTTGGTGAGTTGCTTTTTAATCGTGGTAGAAGCCCACTCAAAGGCGGTGTTCACCTCCCCGATTTCCAAGACACGGATCGGAATGATCTCACGCGGGTGACTTACACCTTCTTTGCGGACCTGCAAAGACCGGATGATTTCTTCCGCCGGATGCTTGTCTCCTCCTTTGGACACGGTAAAAGAACATTCGAAAGAAAGATCCCCCTCTCCTGTCACCCAGATATGAGTGGTGTACCAGGCGCCTTCTTCCTGAAAAGTTTCCGCGCTGTAAGCACAATCCCACTTGCCCACTTTCACCAGGGCGGAAGAGGTATTTTCTTTCAATTCGTATGCGATGCACTGCGGACCATAGTCAGCCGCTTCATCCTTATAGGCCGATATGCGGAAATTACCTGTCCACCGGTCAGGATTATAGAATAAAAAACTCTCTTCTGTATCTTCAAACTCGTGCCAGCCCATCGGGTATTCCAATGAGAACCAGCCACCGGGAGAAATGTATTTCATAGTCTCTATCTTTTTAATTCATTACTAACGGAAACGATCGTTTTACTTTACCGGCAATATCTCAATCCAGTAATCATCAGGATCATTGATGAAATACAAGCCCATAGCGGTGTTCTCGAAGCAAACGCATCCCATTTCCTTATGGAATTTACGGACTTCGTCATAATCACCTTCCACACGCAGACACAGATGGCTTTCGTTCTCACCCAACTCGTATGGTTGGGTATGGTCACGCAACCAGGTCAGTTCCAACAAGAAATTGCTGTGGTCATCGGCCATATACACCAGCACGAAGGAACCGTCCGAAGCTTCCTTACGATGAGACTCATGCAAACCTAACGCTGTTTCATAAAACTTGATACTCTTGTCCAGATCAGTTACATTGATATTGAAATGATCAAATCTTCCTTTTACTTTCATATTGTGTTATTCTTTTGTTATTCAATCTCTATTTTTTGTCCGCGATGTGTCAATGACACAAAACGCACTCCATGCGCTTCGGCAAAGTCGCGGAAAGCATTTGCCTTGGCATACTCCGGTGTGAAATGCATGGGTACAAAGATATGAGTTTTTATCTTTGTTACAAACTGTCCGGCACCCCGCATGTATTCTTTTCCCAAACGGGGGTCAACGGGAAACATCGCCACATCCACTTCGGGCGTATAGGCGTAAAGATCATCCAGCTCATGCAGGAAATTCTTCTCGGCTCCCTTCCACTCCGCCTCGGTACTCTCGTCCATCCAATGCCAGTTATTCAAATCACCGGCATGAAAAATCTTTTTTCCACCTGTCTGAAGCAAAAACGATACTCCCACATCCGTGGAACCGAAAGCACGCACGCTCAATGTTTCATCCTTATATTCCTCTCCTTTTTTCAGCCAGACGGCATCTTCTTTCTGCGCCCTGCGATGACGCAAAATGTCTTTCGAGAAAATATAGATGATATCCGGCCGCTGTTCACGCCATTGCAATACCTCTTTATTAAAATGATCCGGATGAAAATGACTGGCCAGCACATACAGTTTTCCGGGTCTCCGCAATAATTCGCTGTGTACAGTTCCTTCCGGCATTCCCGCCTCTTGATTGCTGAAAGTCCCATCCATCAACCGGTTCAAATCCGCCTGCGCCTGTCCATCCTCCGAATCACGGTAATAATCCATGATTACAGTAAAGCCATCGCCTGACAAGGCGAATCCGCTATGATATATATAAGTAAGTTCCATATCCATACAACAAATTTATTTACCGATAGGTTGCACCTGCGCACGGGTCTTTTTATCAATCTCCAGAAACATATAATTCACTTTACCCGAATGTATCAGGGAGTCATTCTCCCGATATTTCCTCGTAGCATATTCCTTTGATTTCTCGTAGGTCAGTTTCGACATCTGGTTCTGGGATTTGCCCACCATGGTAGAATCCAGCTTCTCATCCGGAAAGAAATCATCCAGATTCACATCCCCTATCATCGTGGTTTCCAGAAAATTCATATTCTTATGTGATTTGTCTGTGTAATAACCCACAAACATATGTCCCGGAATACGCACCAGGATAGGATTGATATTGATGGCTTTCATCAGTGAGGCCAGCAACACGCTGCCATCCACACAGTTTATCTGCGAGGATTCCAGCGCATCGTCCAAGGTACGGACGCGCTGTGTATAAACCACATTGGACGAAAGACTGGTATTGGTGGTGGAGCTGTACTTAAAGTTCCGCTTTTGCAACACATTCCACAATGCATAGACCTGTTTGTCCACATTCTCCGACTGGTGTGCATTACCTTGATACCCAAGAAAACGATTGACGATACGTGTATCCAAGGCTTCACGCAATAATTTGTCAATCTGAGGATGCTCCTCGTTGACGTAGGCCGCAAAAAACTCTCCCGTATCGTGAAACTTCATTTTATCGTCCACATATCCTAAAGGGCACTCATTGATACTGCGCATCGAGATGGTTTTCAAACGCTGTGGAAGTTCTTTCTTATTCAATTCCGCCTTGACGGAGATGCTAACGGGCACTGCCTGATTATTATCACGCAAAGCCTGATAGTTCCATATAATATCCGGGAAAACCAGATATTCTTTCCCCGCCTTGGGTAAAATAAACTCAGATACAGACTGAGAGAAAAAGGAGTCTCGGCCACTTCTATACGCAATTTGCTATTGGCATAACTGTTCTTCAGCCGGATGGCGATACACGACTTGGGATTTCCGATATAATCGGAATCGGCAGGTACGATTAAACTGGCATCTGTGGTTGCGGTAGAAAGAATGGTTGCAGGGAAAATATTACCACCCAGCTGGTCGGTAATCTCGAACCCGGATTTAAAAGGCTCATACCGATAAATAAAGACTGAAAATGCCATTACCAGTATAGCAGATAATATTAATGTGGACCATTGCCACTTGTTCAGTTGTTTCATATTCCACTTTTCTACGCTATCTGTTAATCAGTTGTTTTTATGATTCCCCATCCACCATCATTCACTACAGACTACACTGATTGACACAGGTTCCATATCAAGCAATTGCTTTTCAATAGAAATAATCTGCATCAATCCGTGCAATCGGTGGCGAAAAGCTCGTTATCTCACTGCGATACTCTCTATCTCCACAAGCGCTCCTTTCGGCAAAGCCTTAACAGCTACAGCAGAACGGGCAGGGAAATCTCCTTCGAAATACTTGGCATAAACAGCGTTCATTTCAGCAAACAAAGACATATCTGCCAAAAATACGGTTGTTTTTACGATATTAGCGGTAGTCAGACCGGCTTCTGCCAATACATTCTTGATATTCTCAAAAACCTGGGTAGTCTGTTCAGTCACTCCTCCCGGAACAAATTCACCGGTAGCAGGATCAACGGGAATCTGACCTGACAGAAATACCATACCATTCACTTCAACAGCTTGACTGTAAGGACCTATAGCAGCAGGAGCCTTTTCTGTAAAAATCACTTTTTTCATCTTTTCTCTATTTATAATTAAGTAAAAATCAAATTTGACGGGCTAAATTAGTATTTTTTTCGCTATTTCATGCAGACTCTGCTGAACAATCTGACCTATTTTTACGTTCATTTAACATCAGGGTTTTCACAGACAGAAAGGATGTTTCCCCACGTCGTTTTTTTTATTAATTTCATTAAATTCGGCAAAAAATCTTCTGTAATATGCATGAGATTAAAAAAAAATATCTACTTTTGTCCTCGGTAAATACGTCAGTTCCCTATCCGGGAAAGTCTGTTTACTTCCTGATAACAATCAAAACAACATCAATCCCATAATCGTAATTATGAGTGCATTTCCCCCTTCTAACACATTTTTGTGTAGATTGCGCTCCTTAATTATACCATTAAAAGATTATAAAGAAATATATTACTAATAACTATACTCTATGTATAACATTATTCAATTAAACGACAAAGACTTGTCGGAATTACAATCGATTGCCAAAGAGTTGGGTATCAAGAAAACAGACTCTCTAAAAAAAGAAGATCTGGTTTATAAAATTCTGGACGAGCAAGCCATAGTCGGAGCAACCCAAAAAGTAGCGGCAGAAAAAGCCAATGAAAGTCAACCCCGTAAAAGATCACGTATCAACGTTAAAAAAGACGGTGACAAGGTCTATACTGCAACCAAGGACAAGGCACAGAAACTGGAAGCCAATACCCCGCAGCCTGCCGCCGCAGCTGCCGAAACAGTAAAAGAGACTGCTCCTGTAGCGGTAACACCACAAACAGAAGCCGTGGCCGAAACAAGCGCGGAAGAAAAAACACCTAAAAAAAGAGGACGCAAACCGGGTAGTAAGAAAGTAACAGCCAAGACAGAAGAACAACCTGCAACGAAAACGAAAGAAACTGCAAAAGAGGAAGTGAAAGCTGAAGCACCGGCGAAACCGACACCCAAAAAAGCAAAAAAAGAAGAAACACCGGCTATTCCCGAAGAAAAAGAAGTGATTCTTCCCGAACTGGAATTCGGCAGTGAAACCGATGATTTTATTCCCATCGAGGATCTTCCTTCAGAAAAAATAGAACTTCCTACTGAGTTGTTCGGCAAATTTGAGGCTACCAAAGTAGAAACACCGGCTCCGGTACAGACACCTGCCCCCAAATTCCAACCACGCCAGCAGCGCGATCAAAATCAGAAGTACAACAATCCGCGCAACAATAATTACAACAATCCTCGTCAGGCAAACAATAATAACAATACGACGGCTGAGGGAGAAGCGTCTGCCAGCATTCCTCAACAACCGGAACGCAAACAGGTGGAAAAGCCTTACGAATTTGAAGGTATCCTGACCGGTACCGGGGTATTGGAAATCATGCCCGACGGATACGGTTTCCTCCGTTCATCCGATTACAACTATCTTTCCTCACCCGATGATATTTACGTTTCACAATCGCAAATAAAACTGTTCGGTTTGAAGACCGGTGATGTAGTGGAAGGCTCTATCCGTCCGCCCAAAGAAGGAGAAAAATATTTCCCGTTGGTAAAGGTGGAAAAGATAAACGGTCTGGATCCCGGATTGGTACGTGACCGCGTTCCGTTTGATCACCTGACCCCGCTGTTCCCCGATGAAAAGTTCAAACTTTGCAAAGGGGGATATAGTGATAACCTTTCAGCCCGTGTGGTAGATATGTTCTCACCTATCGGTAAAGGACAGCGTGCTTTGATTGTGGCGCAGCCCAAAACCGGTAAGACGATCCTGATGAAAGACATCGCTAACGCAATCGCAGCCAACCATCCGGAAACGTACATGATCATGCTGCTTATTGACGAACGTCCCGAAGAAGTGACAGATATGGCGCGCAGCGTAAATGCCGAAGTGATCGCTTCTACATTTGACGAACCGGCAGAACGTCACGTAAAGATTGCAGGTATCGTACTGGAAAAAGCGAAACGCATGGTAGAATGCGGTCACGATGTGGTAATCTTCCTCGACTCTATCACCCGACTGGCACGTGCATACAATACGGTTTCTCCTGCTTCCGGCAAGGTATTGTCCGGTGGTGTGGATGCAAATGCCCTGCATAAGCCCAAACGTTTCTTCGGTGCTGCCCGTAACATTGAAAACGGTGGCTCGCTGACCATTATCGCAACCGCACTGATTGACACCGGTTCCAAGATGGATGAAGTAATCTTCGAAGAATTCAAAGGTACAGGTAACATGGAACTCCAGCTGGACCGCAACTTGAGCAACAAACGTATCTTCCCGGCAGTAAACATCGTGGCATCAAGCACCCGCCGCGACGACTTGCTGCTCGACAAGACTACTTTGGACCGTATGTGGATTCTTCGCAAGTATCTGGCAGATATGAATCCTATCGAAGCCATGGATTTCGTAAAGAGTCGTTTGGAAAATACCAAAGACAACGAAGAATTCCTGATGAGCATGAACTCATAAAAAATAAATCTCTTTTATTAAATGATGCAGGCTGTACCTTTTCATTAAGGTATGGCCTGTTTTTTATTATACTTCAATTAATATATCAATGCATCAATTTGCTAATATGCCCATGACCACGCAGAGTAGAATGCAGCAAATTGACACATTGGCAAATTATCCAATGGGTACAAAACCAGATTCCTTCCGTCTGATTAAAAAGACCTTTAAATCCGGAGAACCCATGAAAACAAAAATAATCTGCTTTATCGCATTTGTCAGTTATACCTTTTATTTAACCGCAGGAGATATTTATGTTTCTCCCTACGGTAACGACAATGCTGCCGGTACACGCCAATCTCCCCTCCAGACTCTGGAACAAGCCATCAAGCAAGCGCGCGAATGGAGAAGATTGCAATCACCCGAAACAACCGGAGGCATAAATATCCTATTGGAGGAAGGAATATACCCACAATATAAAAGCCTGTTCATCCGTCCCGAAGATAGCGGGACAACAGACTCTCCCACCCGTATCACCGCTGTTCCCAATGCCCGTGTAGTCTTAAGTGGCGGAGTTCCTGTGACAAGTTGGGAACAAGGATGCAAAGATACCAGAATACCAGAAACACTTAGAAATAAAATATGGGTAGCGGAAGTGCCCCGTATGGGAAACAGGATATTGGAAACCCGGCAAATGTGGGTCAACGGAACAAAAGCACAGCGGGCCGCACAGTTTCCCGACGGAGTAATGGAACGCATGATTGATTTTAACCCTGAGGAAGAAACGATCACCATTCCCACTCCACAAACAGCAGGGTTGAATGCCGCTTCACAAGTAGAGATGATCGTTCACCAACGTTGGGCCATCGCCATACTGAGAGTGAAGGAAATGATTACTGAAGGGGCAAATACAATCGTCCGTTTTCATGATCCCGAAAGCCGGTTGGAGTTTGCCCATCCCTGGCCTCAACCTGTCATTGACGGAGAAAAAGGAAACTCCTCCTTTTGTCTGGTCAATGCTCTGGAACTATTGGACCAGCCCGGAGAATGGTATCAGGATTACCCTTCCGGACGCATCTATTATTACCCGCGTCCTCACGAAGACATGACGAAGGCGCAAGTCATTATTCCGGCTTTAGAGACTTTACTGACTATAAGCGGAACATTAGACGCCCGGTAAGGAATATATATTTTCAAAATATATCTTTCGAACATACTTCATGGATGCGCCCCTCTTATCAAGGACACGTTACATTGCAAGGAGGCTTCCATCTGCTGGATGCTTACAGACTACCCATACCGGGGCTACCCGAAAAAGCGGAACTGGAAAACCAGGCATGGATAGGCAGACCCGAAGCTGCAATACAGATAAAATGCGGCAATAACATAAACTTCAACCACTGCACATTCCAGCATTTAGCAGCCACCGGAGTAGATTATGAACGCGCCGTATCGACTTCCATTGTCGAGAATTGCCATTTCACCGATATTGGTGGCACAGCCTTACTGGTGGGCACCTTTCCCGATGAAGGATTTGAAACCCATGTGCCTTATACACCTTTTCATGAACAGGAATTATGTACGGGAATCACCATACGGAACAACCTGATTGAGGAAGTGACCAATGAAGATTGGGGAGGTGTAGGCATCGGAGCCGGATATGTAAAGAATATCCATATCGTACATAATGAAGTCTGCCACGTCAATTACTCAGGTATCTGTGTGGGCTGGGGATGGACCCTGCAGGAAAGCGGAATGAGCGGCAATCGGATTGAAGCCAATTACGTCCACCACTTTGCCCGGAGGCTGTATGATGCAGGAGGACTTTATACCCTCTCCAACCAACCCGGCTCCGTGATGCGCAATAACCGGATTGAACATTTAATTGACGCGCCCTACGCTACCAACGACCGTGCGTTTTACATCTACTTTGATGAAGCGACGGATGGCTATACCGTAGAAAACAACTGGTGTCCGTCCGAACGTTTCGACTCCAACCGTCCGGGACCTCATAATGTGTGGAAGAAGAATGGTCCGCAAGTAGATGAAAGTATAAGACAAAAGGCAGGCAGGGTCGCTGTAGGTGGGGTGTCACAACAAAGAATCATTATAAAAACAAAATAACAAAAAGAGAATGAAACCAACCAATTACCACTTATTCGATTTTCTGGACTTTGATCCCGATCTGTCAAGAGACGAATCATTATGGAAAGCATACAAGCCCACCTCTGTCTATGAAAAAGACGGGGATATCTGTATAAACGTCCCCTTTCAAAAGCAAGTGCTCTCTAACGATATGGCGCCCGATACGACATCGCCCCGTGAAGAATATACGCTGGTCATCCGTCAGTACACCTCAGGTATCACCCGGCTCTTTATCGGATTCGGTGAAGAAAGCATGACGGATCAGTCGGAAATGCTCCAATTCAGTGACCGGGTAAAGAAACTCCCTTTGCAAGTGACACAAACAGAAGGGGAATGGTTGATCACTACCCAAGACGGAATCCAACGGGCACTTATCCATGTAAAGCCCCCGGTACTGGACCGTTGGAGCGAACTGCTGCCCGATCCTCAAGAGACCTTGGATCTTCGCCTTTACCCCGACGGCAAACGTGAAATCCGACTGGCTGCCTACGACCACTTCTCCCCTCCCCGTTACGATGCACTGCCACTGGCTTTCTGCAAACGAAACGGAGTGAAGGAACGTGCCACCCTTTCCTTTGAATCAAAACCCGATGAATGTTTTGCCGGAACAGGGGAACGCTTTGCCAAAATGGACTTAAGCGGACAAACGTTCTTCTTAAAGAACCAGGACGGACAAGGCGTGAACAACCGCCGTACCTATAAGAATATTCCTTTCTACCTCTCCAGCCGGATGTATGGAACATTCTATCACACCTGTGCCCACAGCAAGCTATCACTGGCCGGACAGTCCACCCGCTCGGTACAGTTCCTGAGCGACCAGGCCATGCTGGATGTCTTCGTCATAGCAGGCGACACGATGGAAGAAATCCTCCGGGGTTATCGGGATCTGACCGGATATCCTTCCATGCCTCCCCTCTGGAGTTTCGGCATCTGGATGAGCCGCATGACCTACTTCAGCGCTGATGAAGTAAATGAGATATGCGACCGGATGCGTGCCGAACATTACCCCTGCGATGTCATCCATCTGGATACCGGCTGGTTCAAGACCGACTGGCTGTGCGAATGGAAATTCAACGAAGAACGCTTTCCCGATCCCAAAGGGTTCATCCAAGGACTGAAGAAAAAAGGATATCGCGTGTCCTTATGGCAACTCCCCTACGTGGCGGAGAACGCCGAACAGATAGACGAAGCACGCAAAAACGATTATATAGCTCCGCTGACAAAGAAACAAGATTCGGAAGGTTCCAATTTCTCCGCTTTGGACTATGCCGGAACCATTGACTTCACTTATCCCAAAGCAACCGAATGGTATAAAGGACTGCTGAAGAATCTGCTGGATATGGGCGTGACCTGCATCAAAACCGATTTTGGAGAAAACATCCACATGGATGCCCTCTATAAAGGCATGAAACCTGAATTGCTGAACAACCTGTATGCATTGCTTTATCAGAAAGCCGCTTATGAAATCACAAAAGACGTAACCGGTGACGGCATCGTATGGGCACGCTCGGCATGGGCGGGATGCCAACGCTATCCCCTGCATTGGGGAGGTGACTCATGCAGTTCATGGGATGGGATGGCAGGCTCACTGAAAGGCGGCTTGCATTTCGGGCTTTCCGGCTTCGCCTTCTGGAGTCATGATGTCCCCGGATTCCACACATTACCCAACTTCATGAACTCTATAGTGGACGATGATGTATATATGCGCTGGACACAATTCGGTGTATTCTCCTCCCACATCCGTTATCACGGAACAAACAAACGCGAGCCGTGGCATTATCCCGCTATCGCACCCATGATAAAAAAGTGGTGGAAGTTGCGCTATACGCTTATACCTTATATCGTAGAACAAAGCCGTAAGGCCATCGCAAGCGGAGCACCTCTCTTGCAAGCTCTGATTTTTCATCACCCCGAAGACAAATTGTGCTGGCACATCGACGATGAATACTATTTTGGTAACGACTTCCTAGTAGCCCCGGTCATGAACAGCGAGAACCGCCGGGATGTCTATCTGCCCGAAGGAAAATGGGTGAATTTCTTCACAGGCGAACGCTTGGAAGGGGGACGCTGGCTGAAGAATCTGGATATCCCCTTGGACGAAATGCCCGTATATGTACGTCAAGGAGCGACCATCCCCGTTTATCCGGATGAAGTGGAATGCACGGACGATATGGATTTAAGCAAAAGCATCGGTCTACACATAGACCCTCATTTTAAAGGAATATTTAAAAACTGACGAATATGGAAACTTGGAAAACGAATTTAGACGAAACAAAGAAACGATATATAGATTGGTGGAACCATAAAGGAATCATACTGAACATGTGGGAACACTTTCAGGAAGGTGTGAAACCTCATGCGGATATCCCTGCACCCTCCCCGGCAAAAGACCTGAATCAGAAATGGTTCGATCCGCAATGGCGTGCAGAATACCTGGACTGGTACGTGGCACACAGCAGTCTGAAAGCAGATATCCTGCCGGTAGCCAATACCCAGTTAGGTCCCGGTTCATTGGCAGCCATCTTGGGCGGCGTGTTCGAAGGAGGGGAAGATACTATTTGGATTCATCCCGATCCCGATTTCAACGATGAGATTGTTTTCAATCCCGAACACCCCAACTGGATATTGCATAAAGAATTGCTGAAGGCATGCAAGGCGAAAGCAAACGGTCACTATTACGTAGGAATGCCCGACTTGATGGAAGGACTGGACGTACTGGCCGCCTTGAAAGGTACAGACAAAGTATTGCTGGATACCGTGATGCAGCCCGAAGTGCTGGAACAGCAAATGCAACAAATCAATGATATCTATTTCAAAGTCTTTGATGAACTTTACGACATCATCCGTGAAGGAGACGAAATGGCCTTCTGCTATTTCTCTTCATGGGCACCGGGAAAGATGAGCAAGCTGCAAAGCGATATCTCCACCATGATCAGTGAGGATGATTATCGTCGCTTCGTGCAACCGTTCATCCGCGAACAATGTCAAAAGATAGACTACACCCTGTATCATCTGGACGGTGTGGGCGCCATGCACCATCTGCCTGCCCTTCTTGAAATTGAGGAACTGAATGCCATTCAATGGACTCCGGGCGTAGGTGAGCCACAAGGAGGATCACCCAAATGGTACGACCTTTACAAGAAGATCCTTGCCGGAGGCAAAAGTATCATGGCTTGTTGGGTAACCTTGGACGAACTGAAACCCTTGCTGGACAATATCGGTGCGGACGGTGTGCATCTGGAAATGGATTTCCATAACGAGAGAGAAGTGGAACAAGCGATGCGCATTGTCGAAGAATACTCCTCTTCTTCCTCTGACGTATCCAAAGAAGACCTTTCGAAAGAAGAAGCCGCTGCAACAAAACAAGAAACAATCGTCGTCAAAGACTCTGCGGCAGCCGGGAATGAAGCCTTGAAACCTTTGTTCAATGCCATTGTGGACGGAAAGCTGGAACCGGCCGTAGAAGTAACCAAGAAAGCCATCGCCGAAGGAGTACAGCCCCAGGAAATTATCAACAACTACATGATAAAGGCTATGGGCGAAGTGGGACAACGCTTCCAGGACGGAAAAGCGTTCGTGCCCCAACTGCTGATGGCAGGACGCGCCATGAAGGGAGCTTTGGAACTTCTGAAGCCTTTACTGCAAGGGAGTGCCTCGACCACCATAGGCAAGGTGGTCATTGGAACCGTGAAAGGCGACTTGCATGATATCGGCAAGAACCTGGTGGCTTCCATGCTGGAAGGTTGCGGCTTTGAGGTAATCAACATAGGCATAGATGTATCTTGCGACAAATTTGTGGAAGAAGTCAAGAAAAACAAGGCAGACATCCTGTGCATGAGCGCCTTGCTGACAACAACCATGACTTATATGCAGGAGGTGATCAACGCTTTGGAAGCAGCCGGTATCCGTCATCAGGTAAAAGTGATGATAGGCGGCGCTCCGGTAAGCCAGGGATTTGCCGATGAAATAGGTGCAGACGGGTATAGCGACAATGCCAATACGGCCGTAGCGGTAGCCAAGGAACTGATGGGGCTTCATAAATAAACGGAATATTCATCTTAATCTGATACATGAATTATGCACGCTAATTATTTAGATACGTTAGATTGGGGCATTCTTATTGCCTACTTTCTGATTCTTATAGGCATCGGTATATGGGCCAGTCTGAAACGCAAAAAAGGCAGCAGCCTTTTTCTCGCCGAGCGTTCCCTGAAGTGGCATCACATCGGTTTCTCCATGTGGGGAACCAATGTGGGCCCCTCCATGCTGATAGCCTCAGCCAGTGCCGGATTCACCACCGGCATCGTTTCGGGCAATTATGCCTGGTATGCGTTTGTTTTCATCTGCTTGCTGGCTTTTGTCTTTGCCCCCCGTTATTTGGGAGCCCGTATCACCACCTTGCCGGAGTTCATGGGGCGGCGTTTCGGACAGTCCACCCGCAACATTCTTGCCTGGTACACCATTGTGACGATCCTTATCTCGTGGCTTGCCCTGACCTTATTCGCCGGAGGTATCCTTATCCGTCAGGTTTTCGATATTCCCATGTGGCAATCGGCATTGATCCTGCTCGTTATCTCCGCATTCTTCACCATGGCCGGAGGGCTGAAAGCGGTAGCCTATACCAATGTATTCCAAATGCTTCTGCTTATTTTCGTATCGGCCACGCTTACTATAGCAGGTCTTTACAAAGTGGGTGGAGTCAGCGCATTGGCCGAAGCGGTTCCGGCCGATTACTGGAACCTGTTCCGCCCGAATGACGATCCTGCCTTCCCGTGGCTGCCCATTATTCTGGGTTATCCCATCATGGGAGTCTGGTTCTGGTGCACAGACCAATCCATGGTACAACCCGTATTAGCAGCCAAGAATCTGAAAGAAGGCCAAATGGGTGCCAACTTCACCGGCTGGTTGAAGATACTGGATGTTCCTCTCTATATCCTTCCGGGTATCATCTGTCTGGCACTCTACCCGGGCTTGAAGAACCCCGATGAAGCCTACATGACTATGGTCACTAACTTATTTCCTGTAGGCATGGTGGGGTTGGTACTGGCCGTATTGACCGCCGCACTGATCAGCACTGTCGGCTCTGCCCTGAATGCGCTGAGTACCGTCTTCACGATGGATATTTATGTCAAGAAATTCAGACCACTTGCCAACCAGAAAGAGATCATCCGTACGGGACACGTGGTTACAGTGGCGGGAGCACTGATTTCAGTGATCATCACCATTGCCATAGACAGTATCAAAGGATTGAATCTGTTCAATGTATTCCAATCGGTACTGGGATTTATCGCACCGCCTATGGCGGCTGTTTTCCTGTTCGGCATCTTCTGGAAACGAACTACCACGATGGCTGCCAACATGGCATTGACGCTTGGCACGGCGTTCAGCATGGGAGTGGGCATTCTCTATTTATGGGTATTCCCTGCGGAAGAATATACGACATGGCCTCATTTCATGATGCTGTCCTTCTACTTGTTCGTTATCATCAGCGCAGGCATGATCTTGGTATCCTTATTGGATAAACATCGACAAGAATGTACATTAAATATGAAGAAAGTCATGGAGAAGCCGGCTAAATCCGTTATCCTTGCATGGGCGTTACTGGCTATTGTCATGGTCGGGCTTTATCTATTCTTCAATGGGCATTAAAAGAAGGTGCAGAAGGCTGAAAAGATTGTATTTTTATATGCCTGCGTTTGGTATCCCACTCGGGTGGTGAGGCAGTCCCACCCCGGTGAGATTGCAGCTTCACCCCGGTGGAACTGGAGTCTCACCGGGGTGGAATATCAGATGAAAGTGGTTGTTATAACAGATGGAAATGGCTGTTATACCCTGTCTGATAGAACAGGAGATTCATTAAGGTTGCAACAAATTGCAAAATCAATGAGATTAATAACAACATCTAGCCATTTGGGAACTCTGATTTTTGTAGTCATCCTATTATCCTCGCTGCTTCCGCCTGTAACATTTATCGTACGTACAGAGACCGCAAGTATATTCCAGTTTACGGACACCATCCCCCAGGCCTATTACTCCACTGACCGATTTTATAGGAAGCATCAAACTGGAATCTGTCAACCGGATGCCGCAAGGTTCCGCTGAAGGAAATAAAGGGAATAATTTCTTTTGCTCCGACACATGCCAGCCGCAATATCCGGGACTGAAACGGTTGGTATGCCTCCACCCTCTGTCGCGGATGTATTCATCCAACGCAATTTCCATACAATCCGCAGTCTTCTCGGCTATGACACTTCCTATGGCATCCGCTATATAAACCTTTACCATATCCCCCTCTTGCTGCAACGTATGCTGGAACCTTTCAAAACCGGTTCCGGCAGTCGCGGCAAAGAAAGCGAAGGATTCCGAACCACGCAGCTGCCGGGTGATTATTTTACCTATACTGAAACACGTATCGCCGACAGAAAGCGAGTCTTTCGATTCATCCAACTCTCCACCGGATATGAAAAAACAAAAACGGGGAGAAGTTACTGCCTCCACCCGTCCAAGCACCCCACGGACTTCTTTTTCTACCGCTTCGTCGGGCACAGCATCTGCATACCCCATTGCCTCATAGAGTTCGGACAATGAGATAGACAGATCAGCAAAAGAAAGTTCTTTTTCAAGCATTATTGAATTCATTTAATGCGGCAAAGAATGCATCAATATTTTCAGCCGGCGTATGAGGCGGTGTATCACATCCGCTGGAGAGCACGAAGTTGGGATAGGACTTGGTAGCCTCCAACAGGTCGAGTGTGGCTTTCTTCATCACCTCCGGAGTAGCCGCCTTGAACAAGCTCACCGGATCAAGATTTCCCATTGCAAGAGCATCGGCAGGTACTTCTTTCAGAGCTTCGACCATATCTATTTTATTTCCAAAATGATAAGCGGCAGCTCCTGTAGCTACCATTGCCTTGGTACAATGACCAGTATTTCCACAATTATGCAGAATGACCGTGAAGTGATCGTCCTGCACTTTCTCTACGATCTCCTTAATGAAAACAGACGAGTATTGCGTGCAGTCCTCATCAGACAACAGTCCGGCAGCCGGCTCGGCCATCACTACCCCATTCACTCCTGTGGCCTTCAGTGCCATGCAGTAACGGAGAATGAAATCCGAACATTTCTTCAACAGCGAATGGGCCACTTCCGGATTGATATAAATAAGCATCATAATTTCAGACATGTCATACAAACGTCCTGCCAATGAGTAAGGGCCGATGCAACCGGCAAAGACGGGCCGGTCCGTAATGGTCTTGGCTGCCAGCATATTCGCTTTCAAGTACTGGGGAACTCTTCCTTTATTCAAGGCAGGGATTTCCAGTTTGTCAATAGCTTCTTCATCATTGAGAAGACGCCCCACCACACTGGGAACCTCATTTTCGGGGAAGACAATCTCCGCTCCGAAAGCCTCGGCTTCTACCGTCAAATCCATAATCACGGTTGCGGCGGCTGTGGGATATTTCTCACTCAATGCCTTGATGGCGTTGTAATGCACTTGTCCGTCAGTAACCGCATCGCGCACCGTTTTCCCTATCATCTCTATGCCCGGATGGGTCATGATGGGCATAGCCACCACCTCTTTCTTTTGGATAATTTCGTTTATCCACTCTTTCATATTCAGTTTACTCATGGTCTTTTATTCTTTACCTATATTGGCTATGTTTAATGACGCATATGAAAAAACATTGTACTCATACATAAATTTAAATATGTAAATAGGAACAATATACTATAAAACTAAAAGTTTGATATAACAAAAAAGAGGATGTACTCGAATTTTAGTACATCCTCTCAGAAAGAATTATTGATTAATACCCCGGATTCTGATAATACCCTCCTCCACCTTCCAAAGTAGAAGTGAAATTAGTAGAAATAGGACGTAACGCATATTCTGGCTTAAAGAATTGCGCCAAATCAGGGTGATGTTCTTCTAAATAACTATTATCTTTCAACATACCAGTACGTTTCAAATCATAAAAACGAGCATATTCACCACACAATTCACGCGCTCTTTCATCCAACACTGTATTTATTGTAGGTACACCAACTAACGGATTTGCCCCAGCACGTGTACGAATTTTATTTATATATTTTAATGCGTTAGAGCCACCATTTACATAAATATCAGCTTCAGCAGCAATCAAATACATTTCTGCAGTACGCATAATAAATGTGGCATTCAAATTACCATTACGTTTCTTACTTGCATTAGCAACATAATAATTACTACTATTATGCTTATTTAGCGAAGGGTAGAAGAAATTAAACAAATTTTCTGATTTTCCATCTGATGTATACCCCTCAGACGGATTCGAATATGAATAGTTCATCTTTACATTCTTCTTAGCATCATCATACACATCCTTATAATCAACAACTAAATAATCCTTTTCCAATTTCTTCGCACTTTCTTCAGCATAATTTTCATCTTGTGGCATAATAAATTTTATAGCCAATTGACCTACCTCAATTTTCTTTCCTTCCACGTTACTTTCACGGTCAAATCTATTTACAGTACCCTTATCCCATGTATAAGCGGTATTAGCCTTCCATTCTGTTGTAAAAGATTCATGAAAACGAGGATCTAAAGTTCCGTCTTCCTGCACATAAAGACTTAACAAATGTTGGGTAGGCATAAATAAGCCATTAGGCCCCCCTCCCATGCCAAACGAAATTCTTGAGTATCAGTTATAGCACCAAAATTAAATACATTGCACAAAAAATACTCATCATTCCTATTCAATCGGTAGTTTCCACTACTTGAGCCATGTGAACCATTTCCCGAGAACCATCGATGTTTCCAAAGGGCTTCCTTGTTCTCATAATTATTTGACTCTTTAAAAACATCAACATATGAAGCATATAAATGAGTATTATATTTAGCACCACCAGCTTCAGCATCATCAATCAACATCTTAGCATACTCCAAAGCTTTTGTTGCATACTTTTTCGATGTATCATATTCTATAGTCTGCAAATAAGCTTTAGCTAAAAAACCAATGGCAGCCTTTCTAGTCGGAGTAGTAGTTGTCGCATCATTACCAATCGGTAACCATTTAGCAGCAAATTCCAAATCCGGAAGAATGATATCTTCATAAATTTTCATAGGCTCCGTCCGCTCCGGATGATAATTCTTCTCAGTAGTAGGTTCTGTCAGAACAGTCACCCCTCCAAATTGTTCTACCGCATTAAAATAATATACAGCACGTAAGAAGTGAGCTTCAGCCACTTTTGCATTACGAGCTTCTTCTGTTTTGAACGGCACTTTATCAACCTTTGATATAGCTATATTACAGGCACCAATACCATCATAAATACCACTCCAAAAATTGTCAGTATAAGTGGTATTAGGTGATGCACCAGCATAAAACCAAAACCACTGAGTATACGAAGTCGATTTATTACGCTGATAGGTCCACAAATCCGTAGTAGCTTCTGTCATCGCCATCCAATTGTTACTTTCTATTCCGCTAGCTCCACTAGCTCCATAGAAATAACGTTCCATAGCGAAGTAACAGTTATTTATGATTTTCTCATAAGTTTCCTCTGTCTCAGCCAAAGAATCCATTGTAAATTCTCCCGGGTTCACTTCATCCAATGAACAAGCCGTAAAATTGGTCGCAGCCGCCATCAATGCAGATGCAAAGAATATATGTTTCAATTTATTTTTCATTGTTGTCCTCTTATTTAAAATGTAACGTTTATACCAAATACAAACTGCTTATACAACGGGAAGGCATCCGAACCATTCGTTTCAGGATCCGTACCTCTCAATTCCTTATCTTTTACATACAAGAAAGGGTTATATGCCGTTGCATAAAAACGACATTTCTCCATTAAAACCTTGCGTGATACAGATTGTGGCAAAGTATATCCTAAAGTAATGTTTTTTACTTTGATGAAAGAACCGTCACGATAAGTCAATGCTGACATTACCTTTTGCTCGTCACCACTACCCGGAACCGGATAATAAGCGCCTTGATTATTTTCTGTCCAATAATCTACACCAGCTGGCTGATTAATAGAATAGTTAGAGCTTGCCCTATACCATCCTATCAGACTACTTTTGATTGTCTGTCCATAACGTGCCATCGCAAAAATTGAAAGATCAAAGTTTTTATAAGTAAGCGTATTATTCAAACCAAGAATAACATCAGGATTAGTGTGTCCCAAAATTTGACGGTCATCTTCACCGTATTTATGTACACCACCATCACCATCTTTATCAAGTGTTTCAATTTTTACCCAACCCGGTTTCACACCATAAGCGTCCAATGTTTCTTGAGGAACATTACTTCCCCAAATTCCAGCATATTTATAGTCATACAAGGCATGAATTGGCTGTCCTTCAAATAGATTTTCCTTGATCAAGTCACCTGTAGGCAAAGAGTTTATCTTTTCTTTACTCCAAGTAAACGATAATGTTGTATCCCATGAAAAATCTTTAGTCTTTATATTATGAGAATTAATAGTTGCTTCAACTCCCATATTACTAGTTTCAGCCAAATTCTCCCATATATCCAACGGACGCCCCCAACCTGTGTTACCAGTAGTTACAGGTAAAGTACGCTTAAACAACAATCCCTTCGTTTTTGTAGTAAACCATTCAATTGAACCATCAATACGATTACTCAAAAAGACCAAAGTCAACACCTATATTCCAGTTATGTGACTTTTCCCAGCCAAGATCCGGATTAGAATAGGTACCTGTATACTGAGCAAATGGAACATTATTACCTCCAATACTAATACCTGAGCTAGAATAAATTATCGCATTGGTAAGAGTTCCATATGCACCAATACCTCCTGAATTTCCTGTAACACCATAACCAATACGCAATTTCAAGTTGCTCAGCCAATCATTACTTGATTCCATAAAAGCCTCATCAGAAATACGCCATGCCAATGCCGCTGCCGGGAAACTATCCCATTTATTAGCCAGCCAAGATACTCCATCCCAACGATTGGAAAATGTGAATAAATACTTTCCCTTATATGAATAATTAAAACGAACAGCATAAGACAATTTTTGAGTCTGTGAAAAATCAGATTCGACATGAGGTGAAGTAGCAGATGTCAAACGCCAAAATGACCAAGAATCCAAATCCTGACCACTACCTGCCGCCATATTACTTTCTTCTTGATTATGACTCCAAGAAGTAACAAAAGTACCTCCAACAGAATGGTCTTCAGCAATGGTCATATTGTAAGATAATATGTTTTCCCATGTATAACCACGTGTATAAGAATTTAAAATAGAAGCATGTGGAGAACTTGCATAAGTCGGAAGATTAGCATTACATTGTGCACCTAGAAATGTTCCTGCACGAGAATTATTCAAAGTAGCACTTATTACTGATTTAAAACTCAACCCTTTCAACGGAGTCAATTCTAGATTTCCATTTACATTGATATAAGTACCTTTAGTATTATTCACATACTGATTAGGTATAAAATCACCCAATGGAGAGTATTCATTAGGAGCGTACTCATGATTAATATTACCATCCTTATCATAAGCATCTCCTAACGGAAATACAGAAAGAGCTTTAGTAAAAGTATTTTTTACACCTTGATTTCTATCTGTATATGTCAAGTTTGAAGTAAAACCAATCTTTGCCCATGAAAATATTTCCTGATCAACATTTAACCGCATTGCATACTTACCCATGTTATCATTACTCAACAATCCTTCTTCACGAGTATAAGCAGCCGATGCAAATATCTTTGTCTTCTCTGAGCCTCCTGTTACAGACAAGCTATATTTCTGAGTCGTAGCGGTATTCCCAGCCGCTTCATCTACCCAATCAATCCATTTTCCTTGATTATAAGCTTCTAATTTAACGGGATCTGTAAGAATGGCAGACATATCAGCTGGATATTGTCCATTAATATATTTATAAGATTCACGCTGATATCTCGTCCATTCATCACCAACCATACCATGATAATAATCAGGAGTACCACTAAATCCATAATAAGCATCAAAATTTACCGTAGCCTTACCTACTGCTCCACGTTTAGTCGTAATAATAACTACACCATTAGCTCCAGCAGAACCATAAATCGCTGTTGACGAAGCATCTTTTAATACATCTACAGTTTCAATATCAGAAGGATTTATTTGGTTATAACTCCCTGGAATACCATCAATAATGAACAAAGGAGTATTATCACCATAAATAGAACGAGAGCCACGCAATAGAATTTCAACATCTTCACCTACCTGACCACTAGTTTTCATAATGTCCATACCAGCAATTTTACCAGACAAGGCTTCCATGACATTATTAGTAGGAGCAATTACTACATCTTTATTCTTCATTGAAGATACCGCACCTGTCACATCACGTTTCTTCATCACGCCATAACCCACAACGACCACTTCATCCAAAGCCTGCGTATCGGCCTCCATTTTAATGTTCAGCTGATTGCTTTTTCCTACCGTTATATCCTGCGTTTTATATCCTATATAAGATATGACGAGAATATGCTTACCTGAAGGAACTTCCAAAGAATAATTACCGTCAAAGTCGGTAATCGTACCCACCGTTGTACCTTTCACCAGTACGGATACACCAATTAACGGCTCCCCTGTGTCATCTATGATTTTACCTGTAACAGTACGTCCTTGCTGGACAGACTGAACCAATTCACCGGCAACAGGGTCACTTGCATTTGCATAAGAAAATGCAGACGGCATACATAATGCTGCCGATAACCCTAAAATAATGGGAGTACGTCTGATATTACTTTCCCAATTTTGTTTCGGACTTTTTTTCATGCTTTTCATTTCTGTTATAATAGTTAACTAGATTTATTTTATTATATCTATTGAAATGACGTAGATAAAAAACCTCTGTACTCAAAATTAATTGTAAAAATAGGTTAAATCAAAAATACGTTTTCTTTCATTTAGTATTTCTTTTTAACTGAATCACAAACTTAAATTTATAAATACCTGATTTTAGCCGATAAGATTCTAATACAGGTAGCCCCACGAATTATCTCCCTCCAACTCCCATTCGTGCACAATTTATATCTACCGTAGTGTTACTGTGAGGCTTCAATTCAAAGCCATGCTCCGATTATTTATAAGAACATAAAAGGATTACATAGAAACCACCTCCAATCTTTATATACGAAAAGACAGAACATCCCGATAATCAAAAGACCAAAGACCTCATCATATTAACAAATAAAAAGAAGGTGTGTCGTAATGCACGATGCACCTTCTTTCTTATTCATCACTATATAAATCGGTTTATTTTCTTCAAGCTGCGATAATTCGAAGATTTCTTTGATTTATGTGTCTCCAGCATCTAAATAAAGCGACAGTAAGCTCATAAAACCATCCAATCAGCCAGTTCATACCTTCTTTTGTCAGTTTTGCACACATCTTTTTTATATTGAAGGCAATGGCTAGGAAGGCAAAGTCCATGAAGACCTTGTCCTTTCCAAAATGTCGGAAACGTTTGTAGTTC
>OIEZ01000038.1_pt1 | contig 44188 bp, 54 predicted proteins | sample 1581941 | NCBI WGS metagenome assembly OIEZ01 (sample SAMN04414078, study PRJEB24778) | human gut metagenome | material: faecal | host: Homo sapiens | reverse complement strand
TAGAGAATGGCGTGCGCAAGGTCTATCAGCTGATATTCGACAACATCGGCAAGGGTGGATTTGTGGGCAGTCTGGACACCAGCATGCAGTCGGACGGAACGCTGCGTGCCTTGACGCTGCTTCCGGCACTCTACTATGCCTGCAAGCAGGGCAAGACGGTAGTGGTAGATGAAATCAACTGCTGCCTGAGTCCCACTATGGTAAAAGGCATTGTGGAATACTTTGCAAAGACAGCCGACACCAACGGCCAGCTCATCTTTACCACTCATGATAACCAGTTGCTTGATGAGCGCGACATTCTCCGCTCGGATGAAATCTGGTTTGTAGATAAGCGCGAAGGGGCTTCGGTGCTCTACTCTCACAATGATTTCAAGGAGCACCACACCATTCTCCCTTCCGAGGGTATAACGAAGGACGCTACGGAGCCATACGGTTTGTTAATTTGCTGAAGGACTATGCCAACTGATCGGAAACTCACTTACGGAAGAAGGACAAGGGAACTGGATCTTCAACCTCAGTCGCCAGCGGTGGCAGAAGTGCCGGCTCAGCCAAGTGAAGTCGGGGCAATGCCTGTCCGTGCTTTGAAAGGGTATGAAAAGACAGATGGTACGCTTTCCTATAGCATTGTCTGTGTCATCTCAGGCGGTGAACGTAAGGAAAAGGATTTCCTGCGTGAACTGATCCGTCAAAAGGAACTCCGTTCGCTGAGAGTGGCTTTTGTTTCCAAGGAGGGACAAGGGCTGCAACCTTACCAGATGGAAGCAATTTGGGCTGCCATCCGGCAGTCGGGAGAAGTTGCACTTGCCAACCAGCATTATCAGCTGGACGAGATGGATAAGGTATTCCTGCTGAGTGATGTGGATGAGTTCTACGACCAGCTTGTCAAGATAAGCAACGAATCTGATAATCAGGAAGCAGCACAATGGATTGTCAGCAATCCCTGCTTCGAAATCTGGCTTTACTACTGCTTTAAGAATGACCCGGAAACCGATTTGGAAAGTCTCAAGTCATTCGATGCAGCCAAGCGCAGCCAGGAGATGAAACATTTGGGAAATACGCTGGTGCCCGGTGGGCTGAATCCACTACGGGCATTCGAGCAAATGGCTGAAGGCATCGCACACAGCCGGGAACATTATGCCGAAGACGAACAGCGCATCCCTTTGCTGTATGCTACACAAATGCACGAAATGGCTCAGTATCTCATCGACACGATGAACCGTACCGCCAATGAATACAATGAGTTTATTCAAAGGAAACAGGCATGGCGTGAAAAGATGAAAAGAAAAGACTGACTGATGAAAACGATATATAAAATGTAGTCCGCTTTCACGAAAAGCTGTTTTTCTTTTCACTGCAAAAAATCTTCATCTGCAGGGTTGTCACAAAAATTGCTTACGTGAGGGAAAACACACCTCAGAACATAGACAGCATAAAGTCGTACCCCACCTCTTCGTCGGGTACGACTTTTTTGCCATCAGCTATCTTGAATCCGGAGAACGGTTGATGCACCGTGCTCCGACAATCACACCCAATATGAGCAACAAGCACTTCCAAACAAGCACACACAGATGCTTTATCAGCCATCCGGCAAGCTGAAAGATTTTCTTTACCAACCACAAAACCAGCTTTAAAAGCAGTGCTGCCACAAAGATGACCGGCAACAGATATATCAGTAACAACAACTCAAACATAAGACTCCATTTTAGTGAATACCAAGCCTCAGAATAAGGCTATTTATCACCTTAAATATACTAATAATCAACGATATATAGAAATTTATTCTGGAATTTTTTCCTGTAAAACACAAGAATTTACGGGATGTCCTTACGTGTTTGTTTCCCTGATTGACAGAACTTAGTTATCGTGTTAAATGGAGAATCGGAAACGGATTGCCCTGCTCATCGAGAGCATCCCGACTCATTATCCGAAAACCTTTGTGCAGATAGAAACGGGTTGTCTGGTCATTCTGCTCATTGACATCCACCTTCGTTGCACCATAGGAACCTATCGCCCGGTCAACCAAAATACTGCCCCATCCCTGACCGGTGCACTCCGGTGACAAGAACAGCATCTCAACCTTGTCACCCTGAATGCCCATAAACCCTTTAGCCTGCAGACCGCAGTACACTACAACCAGATGCCCCACTTCCCTAAGTGCCATGCCTACATATGGCTTGAGTTGTTCAATATTCGGCTCACTGAGAAAATGGTGGCTGGTCCGCACGGATTCATTCCACACCCCGGTCAAGGCATCCAACAAGCCGGAATCTCTGTTTCCCTGTATTTTCTGAATCTTCATTTGTTCCATAAATCAGTTCGTTGCTTCTTGGCGAAGATACACAAATAATCCGAATTAGGCCTGTAAGGTATACTGCAAGTCTGCTATCATCTTATGCCTTGAGTCCAAGGTTTTCAAGATGAATGAACCGACCTGCTTGCCATCCGTGTTTCCTGCATTTGCCTATGTGCGGTGTAGGATGACCCATACACAAGCTTACATGAACAGCTTCGCACGACATGTTCAGTGACCTGGGTTTTACGGATGCCCATAGACAGGAAACCGCCGTTTCACGATTCTTCTGCCACGGGATATGCGCCACCAAGTTTCCATGAATATCCGGTTTCCGACATCTCGGTCAAAATGAAGTTTCGCTGGAAAATTTCTGTTGTACATTTTGTCGGGGAACTGGTTTGCACGGTAATTTTGGTGTCAGAATGAACCTCGGGAGACATCGAACTGCGTTGCAGGATTTTCCAAGCAAGTTGTACTTTTGTGGCCACAAAACTCCGTTTCGTCTTCACAAAAGTGACTTGCCGAATGCTACCGCATCGGAGCGATTTCATCGCTGTTTCGCCTTGCGAAATAAGGTTTGGTAAACCCGATAACCCTGTTAGCATCGTATGAAGAAACAAAAGACCAAATACATCAAGGTCCGGATGACCTTGGAAGAAGTAGAACAGTTCAAGAAAAAGGCAAAAGAATACAAAACGGTAAGCCACTACGTCCGCAGGGCTCTCGAAGAATATTCGAACATGAACATCCGACAGCAGATTGAACTCATGAATGACCTGGGTACGTTTTACCAAAAGTATCAGAACGAACTGTCCTGGGCAGGAAGTAACCTGAATCAGGCGATGAAGAGAGCCAATGAACTGTCCGTTGCAGGGTTGCTTGCACCCGGCTATTTACGGGAGGTGCTGCTGCCCACCATCCAGGAAACCCAGCACACACTGACCTTGATAAAGCGAGAACTGGAAACCTTAATGCTGAAGAGTATCAGGTCTGCCCAACCCGAAACCTCTGATGAAGAGTAATCCAGGCAACGGAGCAGCAGGATTTCAAAATCCCGAAGTTGCTGCATCCTTGTTCCTCCAGCATTCCATTCACTTGAAAACACCATACGGATATGATCGCAACCATTTTACCCGGAAGCACCAACTTCCATGCCGTCGGTTACAATGAACATAAGGTTTCGAAAGGACTTGCCCGGCTCATCGAGATGAAGAATTTCGGTGCACTCGGTATCGTGCGCCCACCCACCACGGACGACAAGATTGACTTCCTGAAGAATACAGTTCTGCCAACAACCGCATCCAAAAGGCGCAGTTCCATGTAGCCATCAGTTGCAAGGGACATGAAATGACAGAAGCCCAGCTGCTGGACTTTACGCACCAATATCTCCAGGAGATGGGATATGCCGAACCCGGACAACCCTGGCTCATCTATGCGCACCACGATACCGACAACACCCACCTGCACGTGGTAACTTCCAGAATCGCACCCGACGGGCGCAAGATACCCCATGCCCATGAGCGCAGGCGTTCTCAGGAAGTGATAGACAAGTTGCTGGGCATGGACCGGAAAAAGAAAACGGCAGCGGACATCGACGCAGCCAAACAATATACTTTTCGTCCTTCGCCCAATTCAAAGCGGTGCTGACCTCCATGGGATATGAAGCCTACCAGAAGACGGCACGGTGTTTGTCAAACGGGGAGGAAAGGTACAGGGACGAATACCGCTGGCGGAAATTGAATCGCTCTACAAGAACAGTTACCGGGAACGGGCACGCTGCCAGCAACTGCGTAGCATCCTCAAAAAATACAGGGACGTGAGTGCAGACCGGGAGGATTTGCAGAAAGAGCTGAAGAGCAAATTCGGAATAGACCTGGTGTTCTTCGGCAAGAAAGATGCCCCTTACGGCTATCTGATTGTGGACCATGCCAACAAGACGGTCATCCATGGAGCCAAGGTGTTAGCAATGGATGAGCTGCTGGATTTCGCCACACCCGAAGAACGGTTTGAACGCATCGAAAACTACATTGACCAGCTACTGACCCTGAATCCCAAGATAACACAGGGAGAGATTTTCCAGAAGCTGCGCAAGCAACGGGCATATATAAAGAAAGGCGTGATTTACTTTGACGGTAAGTCCCGACCCTTGAAACCGTTCATGGCAGAAGCCATCAACCGGAACAACCGCATCCATTACATCGAAATGTTCCATCCCGCTACAGAGGCAGAACGGGATCTGCTCTGCAAGATTTTCAAAGTGGACCGTCCGGACCTGGTGGATATTTCTACGGAACGTCCTCCCACGTATGCCGATGCCGCAGGCAAACTGCGTGATATATTCCAGAATCCCGAAGTAAAGTCCCCCCGCAGCGCCATGTATCAGGAAGGCTTCATTATCCGTCAGGTCGATGATACCTACTATGCCATCAACTTCAAGGAACATATCCTAATCAACCTGAATGAAGAAGGCTTCGATGTGGAACGGGTGAAGAAAAAAACCAAGAAGCCACAACGAAATGGGGTTCCGTTCAAGAAGTCCAAGAAAACGCTCAATCCGATCAAGAGTCTGCAGCGGAAGTCCCATCAAGGACTGGGCAAACTCCGGAAAGAAGGTGTCGGCAGTCACGGTGCCAACCGCGAATGGGGAAGTGGGACAAAATACCCACTACGAGGATATAGATGACGGACGTTCGCTGAAAAGGTAGATACTGATACCTTTCCGATGAAGTGGCAGCAGGAAGAGGACTTCCTGTTGTCACTTTTTTAGTCGGATAATACCGCAATACCCCCGACAGTTTCACCCAAGCACCCGGGTTATGCCTACTGAAAGCATAAAAGTGTTGTGCATTTTGTTACCGCCGTACCCGGAACCTATTTTTGCTGCCGAATCAAATATGTAGAAAAACAACATGGTACAGACACCCGTTATCGTGACATTCGCCAACCAGAAAGGAGGAGTCGGCAAAACGACCCTCTGCGTGACCTTTGCCAATTACCTTGGTGATGAAAGGAGTCCGTGTAGTGGTGATTGACTGTGACTCCCAACATTCCATCCTGAAATGCAGAAAGGCGGATATCAAGAAATACGGAGAAACCGTCACTCCCTATGACGTGCTGGCTTATGAAGCCAACGACAAGCAAGCCATGACAACCCTCATGGAGAAACTGCATAATGATCCGAGCATCGACGTGGTTCTCATGGATTCTCCCGGCAGTCTGAAAGTGGACGGGCTGATACCCCTGTTCGTCAACACAGATGTCATCGTGGTACCGTTTCACTATGACTTGGTGACAGTACCTTCCACCGCTAGCTTCCTGCTCTTCATTGACCGACTAAAAAAAGCGGTGGGAGAACAGATGAAGGCACGGCTCTTCATGGTTCCCAACCTGAATGACGGCAGAGTGGGCAAACGCCACGAACTTGTGCTGTGGGAGAATACCAGGGAAGCCTTCTCCAACTACGGCTATGTCACCGCCAAGATTCCCAAGCGGGCAGATATGGAACGTTTCAGCACCATGGCGGCATTGGACAGACAGGCAGGAATCGTTTCCCCGGTATTCGACAAAATCTATTCCGGCATCTTCGACACCCTACAGCCTATTCGGGAACCCACACTGTCGGGCATCCAGTTGACTGCCAACCTGAATCAGAATGAGGAAGCCCAGCAGGATGCCGATGAAAAGCAATCCCAAGATACATAAACCATCAACATTCATAGCACAATGAAAAAGGATATTCAAATAGATGACCTGATGAAAGGAATCAATGATGATGAACTCATCCTGCAGGAACAGACACTGCACACTGAGGGTACAGTCAACGAACCCCACGAAGAAGAAAGCCGAACGGACTTGCTTGAACCGGCAACGGAATCCCTGCAGCCGGAAGAGAAGGACAACTGCTGGAAGGACTTTATGACCTACCTGGAGAACGATGAAAGCAATCCCGACAAAACGGAACGGCTGGTCTGCAAACTGGACCGCGACCTGGCGGATTCGCTGGATGACTGCAACATCCGCAACCGTTGCCGTTCGGATCTGGTCAATGCCATTGTCCGCGCCTTCTTCAAGAACTATCTTCCCGAACTGGCACAATACCGCCGGGAGAAGAAATCACTCTTTATTCACTACAATCAATCTGCGTATGAAAAAGAATCTATGGACTGAAGAAATGCTTCGCACCCTTGCCGAACTCTACCCTATGGAAACCAATGCCTTTACAGCTTCCGTGCTACAGGTGGGTGAAACAGCTGTCAAGGAGAAAGCCCGGGAGCTGGGACTGGTGAAAGTGGTGAAGAGCAAGTGGCTGAACCGGGCTGAACACATCCGCAGCCATTTCGAGGAACGCTCGTTTACCGAGATTGCCCGGGAACTGGGCATCACCCGGCACAGCGTAAGCCGGATTGCCGGAAAGCTGGGACTGAAACGGAGCAAGCCCGAAAGCTATCAGGTAAGTTCCCGTGTCAGGATGGAAATGATCCGCAGAGAAAGGCGGAGGGTGATTTTTGGATTGGATCCGGTCACACGGATAAAGGTCATCTCGCACCGAGCCAAGGTAAGGCTGCGCTCCAGACTCAAATCCAAAGGTTACGTCATCAGCGGACATAAGAACGTGATGTATTTCACTGATCATACCCAACGGAAGGAAAAGCTGGAAAACAAAGCGACCAAACTGGGACTGACCTTCCAGCTTTTCCTGATGATGAAGTGATTCTATTACCCAATGCCATATAACACGCACCATGGAATACGGACAAGTAGTAACTCTTCTATTTGTTGCCCTGCTCGGCTATTATGTCTTTCTGATTGTAACGGACTTGACGAGAAGGCAAAGGCAGCACAGATGGCAGAACAGGAGAACCACATGGAAGAGGACATAGATATTTCGGACGAAGCGCAGAGTTTCCAACCGAAAAGGTGGGACGAGAGGAGGAGAAAAAGGAAGAGCAGCCGAAAGACCAGAAGGAATCAGCTGCTGCAGATTCTCCGCAGAATCCTGTATCCACATCAGACCCCGTCCCTGCGGCAAACCGCCAGGAAAAACGGCAGAACCTGAAAACCTTTCCACCGACCGGGCTACCGGGAAGCCATCATGACGGACGGCATTTTGGTGGAGGAACTGTTTAAGCAAATCGAGAAGCTGGCAGAAACCGGCTGCAGCGATTTAGGAAACGTTATCTATCAGTGCGAAACCGCACGATAAGGCATTTCACCCTACCGGAAACAGACCGGACCGTCGGTTTGAATCCGCTTTTACTTGAATGACATCTGATACTTGAGCGACCTCTGTTTCTTTGGCGATAAAACCTATAAACATGTTTACAATCATGCAAATTTCAAGACAAAAAGTACAAGAAGCATTCAATCGCATCCTTTGTTCCCGATTCGCTCAGAAAACAACTATGGCACTCATTGCCCTCACGATTTCCGCAGGAGAAGCCATGGCTGCCAGTAAAGGTGCCGCCGGCTTCACCAAAGCCACGCAGGAAGTAAGTTCCTATCAGACACCTGTTTCCAACCTGATGAAAGCCATTGCTGCCGTTATCGTTTTAGTAGGAGCTTTTAACGTTTATTTTAAAATGCAAAACGGCGACCAGGACGTAAAAAAGACTATCATGCTGACCATTGGAGGCTGTATTGCTTTTATCGCACTGTCCGAGGCATTGCCGTTGTTTTTCAAATAATCCACTCAAAAAAATATACCGTATGACGATGAATCACGAAGGCTATCCTGTATTCAAGGGACTGCAGAAGCCGTTGGAGTTTATGGGCATCCGAGGTCGTTTTCCTGACACTGGCTGCTGTGGCAATCGGCGTGTCGTTTGTCGGCTTTATCGGCTTTTCCATTGTGTTGGGCAAGCTTGCCGGATTCATCGCCATGCTGGTGATGGCACTGGCGGGTCTGGTCACCATCTTTGTCAAGCAACGGGGCGGACTGCATAACAAACGGAGGTCGAGAGGCATCTTCGTGTACAGAAACCTGAGAAAGAAATCCTAACAAACATCATCCTATGGCTGTCAACAAAAAACGCGCATTTGACGGGCTCTATGCCCAACTGGAAGAGGTGAACAACCATGTTGTTCTTTTCGCTGCAAAAGGCGAACCTTCCGTAATCTTTGAAATGACCAATCCCGTGCAGCAGCTCTGTACGGATGCAGAGCAGTACCTGCGCTTTCAGGATGTGCTCTCCAACATCGTACAGACTCTTGGCGAGGGATATGCCCTGCAGAAACAGGATGTCTTCTGCAAACAGTCCTATCACCACGAGGTGCCGGAGGATGCGGAATTTCTGACACGAAGCTACTTCCGCTACTTTGAGGGAAGAGAATTCACGGAGATACGGACTTTCCTTATCCTGACGCAGGAGGCACAGCGCAGCCAGTTCGTGCAGTACGACCCGAAGAAGTGGATGGACTTCCACGCCAAGGTCAACAAGGTTTCCGACATTCTCAGCGAGAAGCATATCCGGCACCGGATGCTGTCCAAGGAAGAGGTCAACGAATACTGCCACCGCTTCATGGCTTTTCAGTTCCGTCACGGTCCGTTCTCCATGAGCAACTTCAAGGCATCGGACGAGTATCTGAAAATCGGCAACCGGGTGGTCCGTTCCTATCCGCTGGTGGATATAGACGAGATTAACCTGCCGTCCCTGGTGAAGCCTTACACGCAAACTTCCATCAACGGCTATGCCATCGCCACCGACCTGCTTTCCTTTCTGACACAGGTTCCGCATGCGGATTGTGTGGTGTATAATCAGGTGGTACAGATACCCGAACAGCGCAAGCTGCTCCGCAAGCTCCAGGGTAAAGCCAAACGGCACGGCTCCATGCCCGACCCGAGCAACAAGATTGCCAAGGCGGACATCGAGGAAGTGTTGCAACAGCTGGCTGTGGACAGCACCCTGCTGGTCTATACCAATTTCAATATCCTGATGAGCTGCCCGGTGGATAAGGTCACCCCGGTCACTTCTTATCTGGAAACCAAGCTGTATGAATGCGGCATCATGCCGTCCCGTACTGCCTACAACCAGTTGGAATTGTTTACCGACAGCTTCCCCGGAAATGGCTATGCCTTCAATCCGGACTATGACCTCTTTTTGACGCTCTCCGATGCCGCTTTGTGCTTCTTCTTCAAGGAACACCTGAAAGGCTCGGAAGATACTCCCTTGACTACTTACTACACCGACCGCCAGGGGCTGCCGGTGTGTATCGACATCACGGGGAAAGAGGGCAAGGTGAAGATGACGGATAATGCCAACTTCTTCTGCATCGGACCAAGTGGCAGTGGCAAGAGCTTCCACATGAACAGCGTGGTCAGACAGCTGCTGGAGCAAAAAACAGATGTGGTCATGGTCGATACGGGCGACTCCTACGAAGGAATCTGCGGTTACTACAAGGGAACCTATATTTCTTACTCGAAGGAGAAGCCTATTTCCATGAACCCTTTCAAGGTGACAAAGGAAGAGTATGACCTGAACTTCGGGGAGAAGAAGAACTTCCTCAAGTCACTCATCTTTCTCATCTTCAAAGGCAATGAGTTTCCGAGCAAGATTGAGGATATGCTCATCAACCAGACCATCGTGGAATACTATGAAGCCTACTTCCATCCCTTCACCAAGTTCACCGAAAAGGAACGTGAAGGGTTGAGACAAAAGCTGTTGGTTGCCTCCAAGATGGAAGAAGACTACGACAAGTTCTCCCACAGCATGGAAGACATTGATGCCCAAATCAGAGAAGCTGAAATGGACAAGCAGGCGGAAAGCAGGGCACTCATGCTTCCTGCAGAAGCCCGGAGACTCAAACTGCTCCGCCAGTGCCGCTCGCTCTATGCCCTTGCCCAGGATGAAGCTGCCAGCAAAGGGGAAAAGGAACGTGCCCTGCAGATTATCGAGAACTACAAGAAGGAACTCTACAACAACTCCATGCTTATCAAGATAGACAAGCAGATAGACCACATTGAGGAACAGAAACGCAGACTGAAAGTCCGGGAACTGTCCTTCAATTCCTACTATGAGTTTGCACTGGAACGCATTCCGCAAATCGTGGCACAGGAGAAGATTCAGTTCAACATCCGCGACTTCGCTGCCATTCTGAAGCAGTTCTACCGAGGCGGCGAACTGGAGATGACCCTGAACTCCGACCTGGACGTGAACCTCTTCGATGAGCAGTTCATTGTCTTCGAGATTGACAAGATTAAAGATGACCCCGTGCTTTTTCCGATAGTGGTACTCATCATTATGGACGTGTTCCTGCAGAAGATGCGCATCAAGAAAGGACGAAAGGCGCTGATTATTGAGGAAGCATGGAAGGCGATTGCTTCGCCCACCATGGCAGAATATATAAAATATCTGTACAAAACGGTCAGAAAGTTCCACGGCATAGCGGGTGTCGTTACCCAGGAGTTGAACGATGTGATAGATTCGCCCATCGTGAAGGAAGCCATCATCAACAATTCCGATGTGAAGATACTGCTCGACCAGACCAAGTTCAAGGACCGCTACGAGGACATTGCTGCCATCCTGGGACTGACACCCATCCAGCGGCAGCAGATATTCACCATCAACGCCCTGAACAACCGGGAAGGTCGCAGCTACTTCAAGGAGGTATGGATATGCCGGGGACAAAACTCGGATGTGTACGGTGTGGAGGAAGCACCGGAATGCTACTGGGCTTATACCACCGAACGCACGGAGAAGGAAGCCCTCAAACTCTATCTGGCTCACTACGGCACGATGCAGGAAGCCATCACCCGTATGGAGGCAGACCGTCATCAAGCAGGCAGCCCCAAGTACCTGGAGTTTGCCCGCCAAGTCAACGAACATCAAAAAGTCATGTCATTATGGTAAAGCTACGATTATTTCTGACGGTGGCGCTGGTGACAGCAGCCTCCGTCCAAACTTTTGCAGGCTGGCGCATTGTCATTGACAAGAACTGCATCAAGGTGGTAGCCGCCAATACGGCTTCCCAGAAACTGATTGAAGACCAGCATAACCTGCGCCTGGATTCCATCGCTGCCAAGCAGCAGAAGGTGGAACTCTACTCGGTGAGCATGGCAACCATCAAGGAACTCTACAAGCTGTCGATGCAGAACATTTCCGGATTCGGCACGGAGAGCCGCTACTACAAGGAAATTGGCTTGTGTGCCTTCGACATCCTGAAGGATGTGCCGGAACTGATTAAAACGGTCAACGGGGCTAAGTTCACCAACAAGCTCTACTGCCTGACAGAACTGGGCGGGCTGGTGATGGAAACGCAACAGCTGGTGGGCAACTTCGTGAACATCGTAAACAATGCCCGGGTGCAGAATCCGCTCAAGGGACAAGGCACCGCCGAGAAGAAGAACGACGGACACAACCTGCTCGACCGCTACGAACGGCTGACGCTCGCCAACCGCATCTATACCGACCTCAGGGAGATTCGCTACAAGGTGGAGGGAATGATGCTCATGGCGCAGTTTGCCACAGCCAACGACCTCTTCTTTGCCATCGACCCGGAGGATGGGCAAACGTAATGACCCTGCACAACCAGGTGGGCGGTCTGGTCCAGGACTGGAACGGACTGGCTGCTCGTTCCTAACTTAATCCGGATAGGCTATGAAACGAATCACCATCCTGAGTGTTGCGCTCTGCCTGCTGACCTTACTGGTTCCGGGCAGGAGCCTGGCAGGTGTCGTCCCCAAGGACCTGCCGACCATCGAAGCCTTGATCGCCCTGCACAAGGCGGTGAAGAAGGACGAGGACAAAGCCATGCAGCGGGTGGCTACGAGTTTCGGGGAACAGTCGCTGGTCACCAAGGGAGCGAACCGCTTCAACGAGGTACGGACCACCCTGAACACGAAGATGAACAATGCCCATTCCTACCTGGTGCTGGCAGGGGCTGTCTCTTCCACGGCGAACTCGCTCTACATGCTGGTCAAGGAGTACAAAGACTTTACGTCCAACACCTTCAAGCACGTGAAGAAAAAGCCTTTTGTCGCATGGTATTATGCGGATGCCAACCTAGCTATCTCCCGGGAAGTGAAGCACTGCTACAAGCTGTATGCTTCCGTAGCTGCCTCGGGCATAAACCTGATGAAGGCTTCCCTCGATGAGAAACTGAACCTGGTGATGACGCTGAAAAGCACCATCGACAAGGCAAGGTATATCATCGACAATGCCAACCTCTACTGTTACCTCATGACGCAGGGCGGATGGAAGCCGGATTACATCTGGGAGATTCTCAACTCCAGCGTGAAGGACGAGATTGTAAACAAGGTGGTCAACAAATGGAATCAAGGATATGCGGTATAAAATTATATTACTCTGCTTGCTGGGCATGACGGCGGCTTCCGGTCTGCATGCCCAGCGTCCGGCCAAGGACAAGGAAAAAGCCCGGCAGTGGCAGTCGATGGAGAACGGACCCTGGGACTTTGCACCGGACTGGTACTACTTCCTGCTGCACAAGAAATATTCGGGTGCGGAAATGTACTGGAAATGGGCAGGGTTCAACTCGGGATTCCGGGTACGTTTCAAGGAATCCAAGTCGAACATCAAACGCATCATGCCCACCCGGGTGGTATCTGAAGAGACCCAGCGGCAGAAGGTGAAGAAGGTGGAAGAAGAACGGAAATACCTGGAGGAACTCTACAAGGAGGAACTGCTGCGGGAAGCTGACCGGGCGGTAGACCTGGCTTATCCGGCATACAAGGATGAATTCAACCGGATGCAGGACTGCATCACCGAAGGGTTGCTCTACTGCCTGAAGAAGAGCGGTGGAAAGCTCAAATACCAGGTGGATGAGCTGAGCCGGGAGAATGAGATTCTCTGTGCCGACATCGCCTACATCCACAAGACCGGAGTGGGCTACGGACTGGAGAATGCCAAACGGCAGCAGGCTTACGAGGAAGCCCGGCAGAAGATGGAAACGCTGGTCAAACGGACTGCCAACCTCTGCGCCGTAGCGGCTACCCATTATTGAACTGAGATGAAACAACGAACGTATAACCAACAAATTATTGAAGCAAATGAATCTACTGTTTGTTCCCTTAACCATCGGACTGCCTGCCATTGACGAGAGTCTGGACAAGCTGCTGGTCGCCATGGAAACCTTCCCGAATGTGGCAATACTGGGGGATGCCATCGGACTGGCACGCATCATCGGCTTGCTGCTGGCGCTCTGTGTAGGCTCCTACGAGTGCTGGATGATGATGCTCGGACGGCGCGGCATGGACGTGATGAAACTCCTGCGCATCATCGGCATTTCCATCTGTATCTCTTCTTCCTCGTGGATCTGTCAGGCCCTGCAGGTTCCCGGCAAAGGACTGGAAACCGCGACCAAGGCCATGGCAAAAGCCAAGAACAAGGAGGTGGCCGCTTTCGAGCTGAAGGTGGCACAGAAACAGAGTGAATACCTCGACCGCCTGCGGGAGGTGCAGGACTCCATTTCCACCGCCCAGCAGGTAGCTGCCATCGGACAGGATGCTGCCTGGTGGGACAAGCTCATCTACAACGTGGAGAATCTGGGCAACACCATCAACAACTATGCGCAGCGGGCAGCGGTGGCGGCTGAAACCAAGATGAGCGAATGGATCAACGATGTCATCCGCTTTGTGGGGGAACTGATATTCCAGATGTCCTACTACGGCATTCTGGTGGCGCAGCGCATCTTCATGGCCATCCTGATGATTTTCTGTCCCATCATGTTCGCCCTATCTCTGGCTCCGCCTTGGAACTCGGCCTGGAGCCAGTGGATGTCGAAGTTCCTATCCCTCTCGCTGTGGGGCTTTGTCACCTATATGTGCATCTACTACATTGACTTCATCCTGCTCTATAACCTGCAGCAGGACCTCATAGCTTACAACCACCTGCTTCACGGCTCGGTAAACTCCTGGGAACAGATCGGCGCACTGGGACTGCAGGGCATCGGTTCCAACTGTATGTATGCCATGGGGATGCTGGTTGGTGCCTACATCATACGCTTTGTGCCCGAAGTGGCTTCCTGGCTGATTCCGGGCGGTGTCAGCTCCGGTGCAGGAAGTGCAGCAGGCGGTGCCGTGATGGGCATGTCTTCCATGGCTGGCGGTGCAGCAGGGGCAATAGCAGGAGCTGCCGTAAGCGGTGCCGTGTCCATCGTGAAGCCCAGCACAGGCAAGAACAGCAAATAAATTCTAATCCCAACGAATATGACTTATCGAATCATTAGCACAGAAAACGAAACTCGCCCTGATGACGGTGCTGGCCACGATAGGTGGCTGCACCCTCATCTGCGGGTTCACCGTCTGGTGCTGCATCTCGCTCGTGACGAAAGAACGCGAGCAGATTTACATACTGGACGGTGACATTCCCTTCCTGGCACAGCGTGCCCAGCTGGAAGCGAACTTCACGATGGAAGCCAAGGCGCATATCCAGCTCTTCCATCAGTACTTCTTCAACCTGCCTCCCGACAACGACTACATCAAGTGGACGGTCGGAAAGGCGATGTACATGGCGGACGGTACCGCCCTCAAGCAGAAGCAGGCGCTGGACGAGAACGGATTCTACTCCGACATCATCTCCTCTTCGGCGGTGTGTACCATCATGTGTGATTCCATCCGGTTCGATGAACACGAACGGAAGTTCACCTACTATGGGACGCAGCTCATCAAGCGCCGTACCCGGGACCTGAAACGCTCCATGGTCACTACAGGCTACATCGAATCAGTCCCCCGTACCCGGAACAATCCGCACGGTCTGATGATTACGAACTGGAGGACACTGGAGAACAAGGATTTGGATTATTGAACCGACAACCCCTAAATGAGATACAATGAAGTCGATTAAACGTAGCTTACAAGAGAGCCGGCTAAACACGCACCGGCTGATACGGGCATGGCTGCAACCCCGGCTGGGTGAAGTGGGCAACCGCTTCCGGCTGGGTGGTCGCATCCGGCTGGCCAACCGCTGGGCAAGGAAGCATCCCCGGCGCACCTTTGCCTGTGTGGTGGGGTCGCTGGCTTTCCTGCTGGCGGGAAACATCGCAGGGGATGTCCTGCTGACGGGCAACCGGAAAACGGACGAAGCAGCGTGGACAGGCACGGAAAGCCTGAACGGCATCGCACTGGTGGAACCGATGTTTCAGGGGTTCCGCACCATACAGGCAAACAAGAACGTGCACCGTACCACGCTGATGGAACTGACTGGCCGGGGACAGAAACTGCGGGAGGAACTGGATTCGCTCATCGCCCTTCCCCGTAAAAGCCATGCGGACTCCATCCGGATCGTCCAACGCTACCAGCAACTGGAACACATCGTCCAATCACTAAAAAACAATGATAACCCATGATGAAAATTAACTTCAAACAGCCCAAGTACATCTTTCCGCTGGTGGTGTTCATCCCCCTGTGCGCCCTGGTGTATTTTGTGATGCAGACCTTCGGGGGCGGCAGTGAAACGAAACAGACGGTAGCCACCGACCGCATCAATACGGAGCTTCCCAAAGCGCAGGCGGAGGAAGCCGGAGACAAGATGTATGAGATGTCCCGACGTTTCGGGGACGAGGATGCCTTTACTGCCGTGGGCGGCATCGGCGAGGAAAAACAAACGGACGAGGAGCTGGAGCACGGCTACAGCGAGGAGGAACTGAACAGACTGGATGCTGCGGAAGCGGAACGGCTCCGTCAGCAACGGGAAATGGAGGAACTGGAACGGTCGCTGGCTGAGTCCAAGCGGCATATCAACTCCTACGCCTACGGGAACAACGCTTCTCACCGGACTGCAGGCGGCACACAGGGCAGCGGTGCCTCGCCGGACTATACCTCGCAGGAGGATTTTGCCCGTGACCTGGAGGAAATCCAACGGCGCAGCTACGAGCGGCAGAAAGCCATCGAGAAGGGACTGGGCTTCGGCAGCGAGGATGCGGAGGAAGCGGCACAGAAGCAACGGGCGGACTCGATTGCCAAGGTCAGACAGGCGGAAAGGGAACGCAACCGGCCGAACCTGGTCATCAAGTCCGCCGATACGAATGCGGACAAATTCCATACGGTCACCGCCTCGGAGGATGCCGTGGAAGCGAAACTGATCCGGGCAATGATTGACCAGACCACCAAAGCAAAGGAGGGAACCCGGCTTCGTTTCAAGCTGCTGGACGACGTGACGGTGAGCGGAACGAAACTGCGGAAAGGAACCTATCTCTATGGTACGGTGTCGGGCTTCGGACAGCAGCGTGTACGGGCCACCATCACGAGCATTCTGGCTGGGGACAAGTTCATCAAGGTGAAGCTCTCGGTGTTCGACAACGACGGCATGGAAGGGTTCTATGTACCTGAATCAGCTTTCCGTGACTTCGTGAAGGATGCCGGTTCCAGCACAGTGCAGCAGAACATCAGCTTCGAATCGGAGAACGGCTACGGGTCGGGCATATCGGGCGAAGCCATTGCCCTGCAGGCCTTGCAGAACATGTACAATTCGGCGACCTCTGCCATTTCGTCGAATATCCGCAAAAACAAGGCGAAAATCAAGTACAACACGATTGTCTATCTGATCAATTCGGAGGATGCCCGGTAAAGGACAAGGATGGAAATAGGTAAACTAACTTACTAATCATATAGTCAACAAGATTACAAAGCATAAAGTAAGTAAGTTTACAAGTAACCAAATCACACAATCAGCAAATCATAAAAATTACCCAATATGAAAACAAAATTATTTTTACTTTTCTTCGCTCTTCTCGGTATCATCGGACACGTTTCCGCCAAAGAGAAGATCTACGTGAACAGCGAGGTAACCACCCACATCGTCATGCCCGAGAACATCAAGCTGGTGGACATTTCCACACCCAAGATTATCGGCAATCAGTGCGCCGACAACATGGTACGCATCAAGCCTTTTATGGAGGCTGCCGGGGACTCCCTGCAGACGGCTGGCTACCGGGACAATGAACTGCTGGGAACGGTCACCCTGATCGGTGAACGGCACATCGCCCAGTATGATGTTCTCTACACCAGTGTTCCCGCTCTGGCGGCTTCCATCTTCGAAGTGCCCTACAGCCATATGAAGTCCTACATCAACCCGGAGGTGTCCATGCCCATGGCGGAAATGGCACGCTATGCCTGGGCGGTTTACAGCAGCGATAGAAAATTCAACCAGATTGTGTCCAAGGCGCACGGCATGAAAGCCGTGGTCAACAACATCTATGCCGTGGGGGATTATTTCTTCATCGACTATTCCCTGCAGAACAGGACGAAGATTCCCTACGACATCGAGGAAATCCGGGTGAAGCTGACGGACAAGAAGGAAACGAAAGCCACCAACTCGCAGACCATCGAGCTGGCGCCGGTCTTTACGCTCAACTCTTCACGCAAGTTCAAGAAGAACTACCGCAATGTGATGGTGCTTCCCAAACTGACGTTCCCGGACGAGAAGGTGCTCCGCCTGGAAATATCGGAAAACCAGATTAGCGGTCGCGTGATTGTGCTAACCATTGAATACGAAGATATCCTTCATGCAGACGGATTTGATTCGGACATCCTGAAGGAGGCGGCTTACTATCCTTATTACTATATCTCTTATCCTACACAGCCATGAAAAAATACCTGTTGATTCTCTGTTGTGCGGTGCTTTCTCTCGCTGCTTCCGCACAAGACAGCAAGCTGACCCTGAATGGCGGGGTTCCTGTTTCCCTCTACGTTGAACGCAACCGTCGGTTACGAACGTCCCCTTTCCTACGGAAATGCGGTGGAACTCTTCGGTGAAGTGGGCAGCCACTGGCAGAAGGACGACTTCTGGAAAGGCTATTATTGGGACGGCGGCATCCTCTACAAGCACCGCCTGGCACGTTACAAGAACGGTATGCTCCGCTTCCGTTTCGGACCGCAGTTCGGAGCGACCCAGAAGAAGTTCTTCTTCGGGCTGGAAGCCGGGTTTGAATACAGCTATGTCTTTCAAAACGGCTGGGAGTTTTCGCTAATCCAGAAGAACAACGTGAACTTCCTCCACGGGGACACGTTCCGCAATGGGCTCTTACTGGGCGTAAAGATTCCATTCTAATCATCGTTTAACGTGTACTTCTAATAGATAGGTGTTATGGCATTCGAAGAAACCCGGGAACAACAGCAGATGTACAACTACTTCCGCAGTTGCATCTACATCTTTCTCATCATCGAGATTGTGATGAATCTTCCCATCACGGCGGATAACCGTGTCACGCAGTTTGTTCTGGACTTGTTGGGCAGATTCAAGGTGTTCAATTCCATATCGGGCTGCAAGGTGGCAGAGCTGACCTGCATCTGTGTGGTCTGTATCGGAACCAAGGCAAAGAAGGCACTGAAGTTCAACGTCAAGACGATGGTCATCTATCCGGTGCTGGCGGGATTGACATTGGTCGGGATGTGTTTTATCTTTCACGGCATGAATATCGGCATGAGCTGGTTCGGCTTCCCGGCCAACCGCATCCTTTATGCGCTCTGCTCGGTAGTGGGTACCATGCTGGTGCATCAGGGACTGGACGGAATCGCCAAGTACTACAACTACAAGGTGGGTGAAGACCGCTTCAACTTCGAGAACGAATCGTTCCAGCAGTCGGAGGATTTGGTAGCCAATGACTATTCCGTGAACATCCCGATGATTTACTACTGGAAGCAGAAGATGCACAAGGGCTGGATCAACATTATCAATCCTTTCCGTGGTACGATTGTACTGGGTACACCGGGTTCAGGTAAGTCCTTCGGCATCATTGATCCGTTCATCCGTCAGCATGCAGCCAAGGGGTTCTCTATGATGGTATATGACTTCAAGTACCCGACACTCGCCAAGACACTTTTCTATCAGTATTGCAAGAACCGGAAGGCTGGTAAACTGCCTGAAAATTGTGGTTTCCGTACCATCAACTTTACGGATGTAGAGTATTCGGACCGCATCAATCCGATTCAGCGCAAGTACATTCCGGACCTGGCGGCAGCATCGGAAACGGCGGCTACCCTGCTGGCTTCCCTGAACAAGGGTGGCGGTGAGAAGAAAGGGGGTTCTGAGGCGTTCTTCACCAACTCGGCAGAGAACTTCCTGGCGGCAATTATCTATTTCTTTGTGAACTTCCATCCGGTGGGCTTCAAGCAAGGCAAGAAGCTGAAACGCTTTGTTTCTTTAGTGGATGACCCGAAGAATACGGACGGGAAGGTTCACAAGTATGAGATTGTGATCCGGAACTGGGATGATTTCAATGCGGTTGACCAGGACGGAAATGTAGTGCTGGATTTCGTGGATGAGAACGGCAACGATGTGTCAACGGATGAAGACCGGATGTTTGTGGACTTGAACGGCTTCTCCTACAAAGATAGAACTGGTAAGCAGGTGAAGATTGAACGCTGCTGGTACGAGGATGAAGACGGTAAGGAGGTGGAGCCGGACACCATCACCGGGGAGTTCTCGGACATGCCGCATGTGCTTTCCTTCTTAGGCAGATCCTACGACCAGGTGTTCAACATCCTCATGCAGGATGACAAGATTGCTTCCCTCATGGCTCCGTTCAAGAGTGCCTACGAGAACAAGGCGAATGACCAGCTGGAAGGTATGGTGGGTACCCTTCGTGTCAATGCAGCCCGACTGGTATCTCCGGAAGCCTACTGGGTGTTTACAGGGGATGATTTCGACTTGAAGATTTCTGATAAAGCAAATCCGAGCTATCTGGTGATTGCCAACGACCCGGAGAAGGAACAGGTCATCGGTTCATTGAATGCACTGGTGCTGAACCGACTGATTACCCGTGTAAACTCAAAAGGCAATATCCCGGTGAGCATCATTGTGGATGAGTTGCCTACGCTCTACTTCCATAAGATAGACCGCTTGATTGGTACGGCTCGCTCCAACAAGGTGGCGGTGACCTTGGGCTTTCAGGAACTGCCGCAGCTGGAAGCGGACTACGGCAAGGTGGGCATGCAGAAGATTATCACGACCTGCGGCAACATCTTCATGGGTGCTGCCCGTAACAAGGAAACGCTGGAATGGGCGCAGAATGATGTGTTTGGCAAGGCGAAGCAGACTCCGTCCAGTCTCACTCAACGACAACAAGGTATCGACTACCATCTCCGAGAAGATGGACTACCTGGTGCCAGCCGCCAAGATTGCGGACATGGCAACCGGTTGGCTGGCGGGTCAGGCTGCCCGTGACTTCACGGCTACGGACGAGCGGATGCTGAACCATTTCGACATCGAGCAGTCGGAAGAGTTCAAGACCACGAAGTACTTCTGCAAGACGCACTTCGATATGAAAAAGATTAAGGATGAAGAGGACCACTATGTACCGCTGCCGAAAATCTATGAGTTCAAGAACGACCGCGAGAAGGAAATCATGCTGAACCGCAACTTCAAACGGGTGAACGATGAAGTGGAGAAAATGGTCAAAGAACTGCTGGGTATGGCATAAATGATTTGTATAATGGCATCCTTACAATCAACATATAATCATTCAATCCATTTGCCTCCATTGAGTGGTAGCGCACTGAAGGTCATTGCCGTCATCTCGATGGTGATAGACCACAGTGCCTACTACCTGATGGAACACGGCACGCTCCTTTACGAGGGCATGCGCTGCTTCGGTCGTATCGCCTTTCCGGTGTTCGCCTTTCTCATAGCAGAAGGCTTCCAGCATACCCGAAACCGGATAAAGTATTTCCTGCAGCTGCTGGGATTTGCCGTCATCAGTGAAGTGCCCTGGTATCTGCTGAACGGAGCGGACGGAACGCACAATGTACTCTTTACCTTGGCATTGGGTGTGATGGCACTGGCTGCGATAAAAGTATTAAAAAAGGAGGACATCCTTTGTGGGGCTGTCATCCTTTCTATAGCTGGTTTCGCCACTTGGTCCGGAGTGGATTATGAGTGGCGGGGGATTCTGATGATGGTGGTGTTCTACCTCTTGGGGAACGTCAGCAATCCTTCTTTTCCCTCGGGTAGAAAGGCGCAGCTATTCTGTGCCTTTCCGCTGATGATGCACTATGGGATAGTCGGCGCTTTACTTGCCTGCCTGGTAATTGCTTGTTATGATGGAACTAGAGGCTTCATCCATGGCAAAGTGGCAAAGTATGGATTCTATGCGTTCTATCCGGTGCATCTCATGCTGTTCTTTCTTGGTGCATTCGTTTAGTGATTTACAAGTATACTCCGAAGTAGATCCATGGTCATTTATCCTAAAAATATTCAACACGTAAGATGTTCAAACTACTACCATTCTTTACGTTGAAGCACAAATCCATTTGATATTTTATCGTCAATGGAAAATAAGTCAATGCTCAGTTTTAATAAGTATTCTTTTATAATTTCATTATTCAACCTTTTCCTTATTAACCTATTAAGAAATTCTGTTCTCATACAAATTAATATTGAGGAAGTGATATAAATCTGTAAGTCTGATAATTGTTACCAAAAATCCACTTCATCGTATGAAATATCTAAAATTCTTCCAGTCTCTCCATCAATTTTATAATGGACAAATTTTCTTGATGGGTTAAAAGTATCCTCTGCTATTCCCTTCTTAAAATCAAGATTAATATCTGCAAGCCAGATTTTTGTCTTTTCATCATAATTTAAATTAAAAGAAAATTCAAATCCTTCTGGCGATGCTCTACGCGATATTTCTTCAGACAAAGAAATAACTTTTTCTCTTTCCAGAATAGATAATACATCTTGTGGAGATACTCTACCAAATTTTTTACTATAATCAACCTGTTCGGATATATTGCCATTTTCATCATAAAAAGTTTGAATCCCTACTGGCAGATTGACCAAGCATTTAACTATCATTGAAAGTTTGCCGTTGTTCCAATATCTTACATAATACTGTGCATAAGATGGCAAGATAGGAAGAATATGCCCTAAAGCTATTTCTTGATCTGATAGTTCTCGTATATCCAACATATAAAACCTCCAACCTTCCTTTTCAAAATATGCCTGCAAAGACTCTTTTGAGAAAATTTCAGGATTTAATTGATGGTTCAATAATACACTGGGATATTCCATAATATTATTTTTTAAAATTTTATATTTCTTAATTTCTCATTCATTACCTTCCATTGCCAATAATAGAAAAACATCCGATAATTGCTATAATCCATAAAATTATCAGTTTTTTTCTTCTCATAACAAAATGACATCTCACTATTATTGGACTTATTATTCAAGCTATTAGCCAAAACACTACGATAAACAAAAGTATGTGGCAATCCTAAAGCATGTCCTACCTCATGAACAAGTGTCATGCCATCTACACCATTTTTACAAAATATTGTATTTTGCCCTATTACAGAGAATGCACGGGTTTCTTTACCATATTTATTAATAAAAGGGATATCAGGCATAATATACACTTTTATACAGTCCTTCTTTACCGAAAAATATTTTTCTTTCTCACGCTTTCTTAATAATGCAATCAACTCATTAGATTTCTCTATATCAAAAGCATTCTTATCTTTTAATTTCACATAAAAAGGCTGCATATCATCCTCCCAAACCTCCAACTCTAAACAAGAAGTCTTATTGTACTGAATATCGACAAGGGCTTGAGAAAAACAGTCTACTAAAGAGGTTAATGAATTTTTATTAAGCAGTTGTAATCTATAATTTCCAAAGACTGTATTTAAATTCCTTCCTGAATCTACAATATATACTTTGCAAAATACAATTTCTACACTTTTACAAAAAACCAAAGATTTAGGAATAATAACCAATTCACCACATTGCTCCTCTTTACTCTCATCTGAAAAGAACTTCAACAGGCTTATTTTATCTTGCATTTTGAGACAGGTAATTGCAAAAGAATCTTGGTTTGGAGCTATTGTCTTAGGATAATCATATACGCTTGAGTCCTCCAAGTCAGACTCTACAAATATATCTGAACTCTGTTTGCCATCTCTTTTAATGTCCAATGATATATGTTCACCCTCACCAATTGACAGTATAGGAACAATATAAGGCATCTTTTCCCCTTTATAACCATTTCTCCAAAATACATCTTTAAGAACTTTATAATTCCCTTGAAGAGTATTCTGTAGATCTTTATCTGGCTTGAACAGGGCTTTATCATAAATATATGGATCTGAAATCTTATGTCCTTTATCCCAATAATATCCAACACATTCCTTAAAAGGAATATCACCATTATCACCTATTCTAAACCAGTCAAACCCACATTTTCGGGAATCACCAGTAGTATAAAAACATCTTAATGAAACAGCACACGCTTCTTCCACTGTACTGCTTTTCCTGCTTCCGTTCTGAAGTTCCGCCGTTATCTCTATCATATTCTTACTCCTTATAGATATTAAAGTCCTTTATTTCAATAAATCCCCGCCTGTTGACCTTATCTGAGATACTGATTGTTTTTCCATTCTCAAGTTTGATGGAAAAACGCACGATGTCTCCCGGCTTGGTGTTTTCTGTCTTGGCATAGACAGTTACAATGCCTGAAAGAGGAACTATTTTCAGTTTTTTGCCCGTCTTGTTATCCTTAAAGCAAACGTCAGTGACGACAGGAGAAGGTTCTTCTGTATCGGGTGATTTTACAGAAATAGGTGCTTCCAGCTCCGAAACCTTCCAGACCTTTGCTCTCGGCTCCAAGTTTATTCTTTTGATTACACCGGGAGAAAGCCAAATGGTCAGTTGCATAGGCAAACCTCCTATGCTCATCGTTTCTTCGAGACCTACACAAAAACAATCCACAAAACTGAACACATCAGCTGTTTCCACCTCATTGCGCATAAAATGTATTTCTCCTCTATGGATCGCTCCATCCAACAGCCAATCATAAAAGAACTGGTCATCAGATGTTGAGTTGAAGCTGAGCTGAATCATATCCCCCTCAATATCAAGAGGAGAATCATCCGAATCATCGGACTGATTTTTCGCATTAATATGAAGACTTATAATTTTCTGTATGTCAGAATGATCATGAGGTATAATATGGCAACTGTAATTATAAGATTCTATTTGCCGTTCCTCATCTCTAACCTTTAGCAAAACCTTGTATCCCATAAATCAAAACCCGTATTGGGAGATATTGTTTGTACTCAACCATACATTTGTCTTATGCCGAATCCTACATCGCTCCATTAAAAGGAAACAGGCATACAGCGCAATCCGAAAACAATGGTGACACTGTCAATCACATTTCTAATTCTTTCACATTCTGTAATATAGGCAGGAATTCCATTGTTGATGCAACACAATACATATTCAAGTCCGATATATAGGCCCATGTCTGGATAGACAGAAGGCTCTTTCTTGTTACGTTCAAAAATGACACTTCCCTCCATAGGCATATGTCGATGCATACAGTGCATCTTATGTTTCTGGAACACTGACGAAATTTCTTTTCTCACAATCTGGACATCCTGTCTGCCTTCATGAAGAAACATACAGTAAGATTGCATCAGGTCATCGGGGCAGCCTGCTCTTTTCAGTATTGGTTCCACATTATCTGTAAGCATATTCATGTCTTTTATCTTATTATCAGGACTTTCTTATCTTTTATTACAACACTGTCTTTCATACCAGGAATAGGGAAAGACACATTGTTCATGTCCAACCGGCTTCCTTCAATCTGGAAGTGCTGGCTGATTGTGTCATTGCGGTGTACATGGATATCTTGCTTATATAAATTGGGAATAGTAAAGAACAATGTCACTATTCCAGAAAGACAGAATACCATCAATACCGTGAAAGCTATAAACCATTGCTGGTATTTTCTGTTATCTACAACCTTTACCTCAATAGGAGCTGATTCCTCATTGATTGTTACCTTTTTCTGGTTGTATATCACACGACATCTTAAATTAGGGAATTCATGTAAGCCTAACAAATCCGGAATCTGTTGCAGGAATTGCAAATACTGCTTGATTTCCATCAACACTTCCAACTCCATGGTTACACGGATGACACTACGTTTCATTATCTTGGATTTTCCCGACGCACCTGTAGGCTTGGCAACATTGACGGGACGGATATCCGATGCACCTGTATCCATGCTCATGGCAAGTTCCACTCCAGTATTTCCCAACGAGGGGGCATCTGCCGGATGCGTTCCATAAAGGGACGAGTTTTCCGTTCCTTCGTATTCCGCTATCAGATCCGCCATTTCCCGCACTTCGGTTACAGCCACGTTCTTTGTCTCTGTATTCACAAAACTTTCCACTTTGGCCTTCACATTGTCTGCCAAGAAGGCTTTTATCTTGTCTTCGCTTTTCTTATGGATAAGGTAACTCGGATATTTCTTCGAGAAGCTTCGAGCAACATTTTCCATATAGTCCATTGTATAATCATAATTTTGCCTAATAGATAAAAGGAACACGAATGACAAAGTAAAATGATTTATATTTTGCTTTTCGCTCATATAAAATATATTTTTATTTCAAGTTACCATTTATCAGCTCGTTCAAATATATCTATCATTTGAACATTCATATCAATATAAGGTATCATTTTTACAATGCTAATATTATCTATACTTTCATTACCCCCCATTGATAATGCAGGGAAATATCCATAACATTCATCAAAATTTAATTCGCCAACTTTTTCTTTTACAAAGGTATAGTTTTCCAAATCAAACCATCCTTTTAAAAAACTTTGATTGGGAATTACCTTATTAAAAATACAAATAAAATTATCAGGAATAATCAAAGATGTCCCATATCTAATATTTAAGAAAACTACATAATTTCCAAATCTTTTATTTTTAACATAAGCAAAAACATCACCAAAAGCTGTACACATAAATGGTAATAAAGATTCATCATCATCCATTATATAACATTGATTTATTATATCTTTCAAATCATCAGGTTCTATAATTTTAAAAAGTCCATCATAATAACTACCCAACCCAATCTCTTTCCACAAAGAATTTAATTGTTCACAACTGTAATCATTATATTTCAAAATGAATTCTTCATTCACAGTTTGTGTTTTCTTTGAATTAACACTATTAGATAAAAAAATTTCATACATAACTTTATTATTTTATGATTTCTAAATCTTCAGCAAAATAACATTCATCTTTATATTTTTCTGTTGTTCTTCATCAATTTTAGGAGGACCTTCTAATACCTTTCGTAATTCATCTTCCAAATTTTGGGCTCGTCCCGTATCTTTAGTACCCCATTGAGAACCAATAGATGAATTTATTCTTTTATCTCCCATTTCAGTCACATCATCAAAAATTTCCACCCGCAATTTGATCTGGATTATGCAAAGCAGCCAATAAACTTAATTCATCATCAATTTTCTTTACAATTTCATCATATTCAAAATTTTCAACTGATAACATCATATACTCAAACATCTTAGTTCTTTTATATGCATCTCTAGCATCATTTTGAGCAGCTTGGCTAGATTGACGCCCTTTTTCTTTAAATGTCTTTCGATTAGTCAACCATTCAAAAATTGTCATCTTATTAATCCCATCTTCTTGCATTTTCAATTGTCTCCTCATCTCTTTTTCATAATAAGGATTACTTTGAAATTTTTTATTCAATTTAAATGGAGGCTTTATATGTATAACTTGAAGTACAATTATTGTTACAGAAGATGAAGATTTTCCTGATATAGAATCATTTTTATCTTTTTCTTCTTGCATAAAAGAAGCATTTCTATTAGAAATTTCTGTCACTTTCCAAACCTTCTCCTTGGGCTCCAGATTATTTCTCTTGATAATACCAGGTGAAAAATATATGGTCATTATCATCGAAGAAGATCCTGTACTCATACCTTCCTCTATCTTCAAGCAAAAGCAATCCCAAAACTGAAAAATATCAGCAATCTCCACTTCATTGTATACAAAATTGATTTCTCCATTATGCATGGCTCCTTCATTCAGCCAGTCATAAAAGAACTGCTCGTCACCACTACATTCAAACATAAGTGTAATCAGGTCTCCTTCAACTGGTAAGCATTCCCGATTACCAATCTTTTCACAAGCCTCGATATGAAGCTGTATGATTTGACTTAAATTAGGATCATCATAATGTGGGATATGACACCGATAACTATAATAAAGTATCGGTATCTCTTTATCTCTGATTTTCAATATAGCCCGGCATTTCATAATGATAAAGTTTCAAATGAATGACTATGGTAACAGCTCACGACTAATCCAATAATAGGTCTGCCCATTGGATTGGAATGATTTACCGGCAGCTTCGTCCAACAGCTTCTTCTTTTCCTTAAAATATTCAATCAGTTTGTCCAATTCTACATCGGTAATCATCTCCTTTTTCTTCAAGTCCTTAATCCGATATACCTCAAAAAACGGATAGTCCACCGGATATGAAGTAAATCTTCGTAAAGATTCTGATATAGGCATTCTCAAGAAAGCCTTCCTTTTAACTTTACAATACTTATCTGTATTTCTCTCAGAAAGGAAATGCCGTACCAGCTTTCTTCTGACACGACGAGTTGAAGCATACTCAGGAACATTCAGGCTATCTCTCTTTATACTAATAGCTGTTTCATCGTTATTATATGTTATATAATCCTCCGGACAATCACAGATATTAACCTTAGCCTGTTTCTTTTTTCTTACAGATTCAACTTTATAATCAACCACCAACTTAGCTGGTTCTTCTATATATTTCCTGAGCCGTTTAAATTCATCTTCATTCACCAGTAAATAATAATCCAATATAGAAGACAGACTGTCAGGTAATACAACAGGAGATAATGGAAGCGACCATCCAGGTTCTATAGAAGGACATGCTGACATTATGGCTTGTTTATCAGTTTGTTTAATATGATGATAAGCAAAAAATGTAGAATCCAGTTTGTAACGGTTTGTTCCCACTTCTGAAAAGGCCCTTACCAACTGATTATACAACATTGTATTATCCAATTTAATTTGTAATAGCATAGAATCCACAGCCTGAGTCAAGCTTCCCATTTCTAAAGATTCATTCTTCTGAGGGAAAACCAACCACCCTTGCGTCATACTTTTCTCAGGAAAATCCAAACAATATGTATTATGGTTTACCTCAATGTATTCATTTTCATTTCTTATCAAATCAGGATATACCATTAACTCTCTTTTCCTTTGGCTTATCTGTGGTGCATAACTGTCAATCATATTTCCCAACTGCAATACAAAGTTGTTAAAGTTATTAGGCTCACCACCATACAACTGGAATCCCAACAACCGACAATTGTTTCTTACCATTCTATTTACCAATGTAGAATCTGCCCATTCGCTATTATATCCTTTGTCTCCAACAACCACTAAAATATTTGATTCATCCTTATATTTCTCGAACATATCCACACCAATCCTCACTCCGGACCAACTTCCGAATCTTCCATATACCGGTTTAAGCCTATCTACATTACCAGCCTTTTCCGAAAGGAAATCAAGCATTTTCATATAATCTGGGGTAAGTTTACAAATAGGGTCTTCCAGATTTCCCTCTTCGTTGAAAGTAAGCACACATCCAAATCGGAATGTAAAACTCTCATCGTTAATCAGAACAGACTGCAATCCTTGAACAGCATTAACCAAAGCCGGGAAACGTGAAATTGTATTATCTTTTCCTTCAACTACAAATACTATATTGATATGCTGTAAGTCCTGTTCGATTTTGTTCTTAAAAGTATCATAATAGATTGGATTTCCATTTACATTCAATACATAACTGTCTCCCTTGTCAATAACCGGCATAGGAAGATGAGTACGAAAACAGAATGTTGTATCATTTTCTCTATAAGAAAGTACCGGACTATATTTTATAGCCGGATTCAGTACAGACAAATTCAGGCTCTTTCCCCTTTCAGAGGCGCACAAGTTAATCGTGTCGCCATCTGCCTTATCAATTATAGTGAGAGATTCATCAGGTAATGACCCTACATCTATGTGCAGCTGCTGTCCTGAAGAGGTCAATAATCCATTATCAATCCATCCTATAGCTTTCAGATCAATACTATCCGCATCGATCACAGGCCTACAACCGACAAGTGTATGTGTTCCATCTGCCGCTTTCTTATAAGGATATACAATACTATACATTGGAATCTTACCAATCTCTTTGGTCAGGTCTGTATTTCCGTATAGCTTTATGGAGTCATTCGCAAAATATTTTTCGGCATTTACTAGCATTGAAGTATCGTTCGGCAACAGAACCATTTTGTTTTTAAATCCTGTCATAACATCCGTAATACCATTTCTTGTCAGCAAAAGTTCATCCTTATTAATCCAACCGACATATTTTGCCTTTTTCCACTCTTTCAATCTGCCATTCTTCAAGATAGACGGATCATATTTTATCAGCTTCAACCAGTCGCCTTTCTCCTTTATGACCAAAAAGCATCCATATATTCCACTTTATCCATCTCATTCTTTCCACTTGGACTCATGTAAGAAGAGGAAGATTCCTGGGCAAATACTATCCACGGGCTACCCTTGAATACTGTAAAATCACGTGGAGCCTTCAATCCTTCTATGCAATAATTGTTCACGTACTCACGAGGTACTTTCTTTATTCTTGTAAAACGATTAACCGGTCCACATGCTGTCATAACACCCAGGAAACAGCCACAAATACATGTGGCATGGAACCAACTTAATAACCTATCTTTTTTCATCGCTTACTTTTTTTATTCAGAAAAACGTTCATGTTGCGTTACCATTAATTGCATAACACATTTATTATTCAAGTCATCACCCATATCAACAAAAACTTCATCAATGATTGTCTTCTTACGAGCAATTATTTTTAACCCCTGACAATAAGAATAAAAGTCATTTTTCTTATTGTTATTAACAGTAACAGCAATATCCGGATCATTGCAAAGATATGTCTTCAGAATGTAATTGTAATGTACATTAAACGGCTTACCATCAACAATGGCCTGCAAATGCTCCCTAATATCATTACCGACCAATACAAGCACATCTGTTGAATCATTATCCGTATACTGTGGCAATATCTCTATGGTGTGTCTAATCGGGTATTGCGTATTCTCAGTAGTTAGTTGAACCTCATAAGTGCCTGGCATACTATAAGTATATAAAGGATTCTGTTCCCGAGAGTCCACTATTCCGGATTCACCAAATTGCCATCGCCATTCCTTTGAAGGTCCATAACCTCTGAATGAAACAATCTCACCTTGTAAGGCTGTGGACGGAGCTTTCATTTTCACCAGTCCATCGCTCCCGTAGTCATTACTTTTCTGTCGTACTGTAACGAGAAGACGTTGCTCAAGAGAATTGTCTACTGTAAGACGCACCATATATTTACCGGCATTCTCAAAGGTATAGTTGCCTGTTCTTTGAGAAGACGTATTTCCGTCTCCAAACTCCCAAAGCCATGTATCAGCATTGCGGGTACTATCCGAATAATATATTTTCTCACCGACATATAGTTCTGTAGGCGAAATACTCATACGCACTATACGCTGGGCAAAGCACAAACGTATTATTACAGCTATTACAATGCATGTAATAACAGTCGCTATTACAAAAAGAAATTTGCGATTATATATTTTTCCCATGACTACTGCTATTTTTTCATATCATTCTGTAGTTTATCCATTTTCTTTTGCAAGCCAATTTCACATTCTTCCAAATTAGCCTTGAACATATCAATATTCTGACGAATACTCCATAACTGTTTTTTATCATTCATCCACATTTCATAAAAATCAGCAACGTGTAAAAACACCTTGTAGCGTTTATCCCAATTATTTTGCTCATATACATTTCTTAAATTATTTATCAGATAATCTACATCTTCTTCCTCATATTGAGCATGGATACCCGGATGGAAGCCTGAGATCTTATGATAAAGTGAATCTATCACCATTTTATGTCCTTGCTGTTCTTGTCTGAAATTCCTTATACGATCCATTTTTACCTTAACATATTCCTTTTGCTCAAATAACCTAAAGTCCGTATTCCATAAAAAAATTGACAGGCAGCAAGCCAAACTTGTCAAGAAGAACAATACAAAAACATAGATTCGCCCCCATAAGACTTCGCGATTATTCATTTCTTTTCTCTTTTCATTTTCCATAATCCCAGAAGTTTAATTTGTCCCGATATTCATATTTCTACGTGTTTTCCTGTTGTCACGAATGCATTGCAACAAATCCTGACGAACCATATCCTCCTGTATTTTCATTATTCGGATTGAATCCTTTATGCTAAGAAAGGTATTGATCTGATTTAATAAATTACTGTATAAGACACAGTCGGCATTATCGATATTTTGAGTTGATTTCAGCAAGTCCATTTTGCGTGTACTGACAATACTTTGCAATAAAACATCGTTTATTCGAGGAGAGGTGTTCATTAATTTCATATACTGATATACAGAATCCACTCCTGTAGCCAAATCTATTTCTTTTGTATAAATCCGGTCATAATCCAAAGTTTTCGCCATAATACTTTTGACTTCTATTGTAGAAGTCTTGAGGAAACAAGAAAAAAACAATACGCTCCATGCAATACATGCAGCCAAAAGAAATGAAAATCTTAAATATCCATTCCGTACATCCTTATTATTCTTAGGTTTCATACCATTTCATTATTGTTAGTCGTTAAACAAGTATTGATTCCCAAATAAGATTCACCAAGTTTAAATCCGGTATCTTCCTGCCTTATAATATACTTCGTAACAATCTGCCTATCGGCTGGCAAGAAAAGTTCTTTTAATTCAGATAGAATCTTATCTCCTTTTCTTCCAGAAAGAAAATCCTGCAAATCATTTGCTGAGATAGGACCAATTTCCAAAACAAGTTGTGAGCTGCCATCTTCAAAATTATCACCCAATACAAAATCGACCCCCAATTTACATTTACCCAATGGAGGTATCATTTGTCTATCAACATGGGTAACAGCTCTTTTCCCCTCCTTTAAATGAACAGGAATGTCCAACAGTATACTTAGAATCTGCTCTATTTTCTTCAGACTGGCCGTTATACTTTCGATGTAAGGAAGGATCTTAACAAGCATTACAGCCTGTTTTAACGGCAATAACTCCAATACCGGCCATTCTTTGACAAACACGTTTACATAATTACGGTAAACGTTCATTTTATCCATTTTTCTTTCCATACCTTGAAAATCGACCAGCATCTGATCTATGGAGATTTCAAAGGGCCTGAAAAATCTGCGGGCATAAAACTCTTCCTCACGATGAATACGAATCTCATCCAAAACTTCTTCCTTAGAATGATGGTCTTCCGTATATATGTGTTGGTGGAACATATTTTCAGGTAATATATCATATAATCCTTTGCGATTCACGTATATATTCAAATAATCCTTCAAATCATGCTGAGAGTATTCCTGACAAACTTTATCTATGTCCTTGGAATAACCGCGCCTAGCATTCCCTTGTCTGAGAATCAAAACACGATTTTCATCGTAATGGTTTTCCCGAAGTGTATTGGCCACAACCTCTCCCTTAAAATCCGTATCGGACAAATTATACTGATGTTTTTCTTCATCATAAAGAAAAATCTTATCTGAATTTTCCATACAAATTCTTTTAATTGTAAAATTAATCCAACAAACTCCATTTCTCTGTTTTATTCTCGCTCTGAGACTTACTGCGTTCTGCAATCACAAGATTCTCTTTATGCTTGCCAATATATTCCAAACTACTTAAAGTGGTCAATAACTGGCTGAACAAATACATAAATTGTTCAACTGTCACCATCAAGTGACGTATATCCTCATGATCGTAAAGCAAGCCTGCATTTTGTTTCAGTATCGCATCAAATTCACCAGGCTTGATATCACTCCATTCATAAAAATACTTCATCATCTCTTCCTTATCATTCTTATGCATGAAATCAAGGCTGACGTAACATGTATGCGCCAGAACAGAAAATACATTAAGAAAACGCAATGGCGTATAGTACTGACCTTCGTTCCGATAAGAAAAATAAATATTGGCTATATACATAATCACATTACGGCATATCATTTCAATATTTTCGGCCAATGGGGTTCTTTTTTCCATATTTTCCACTTTTGAAATGATAGCCTTACATGCTTTCTCTATCAAATCTATATACTTACCAAATTTCAGATAGTAATTTTTAAGTTCGGGATGACTTGAAACACTTGTACATGGTGGAATGAAATTGCCATCTACTTCAAAACGGTCTCCATCCCTCCTTACCCTACCGATAATCAAATGGTAACGTTCGAGATTCTTAGCGTTAATTTGTCCCGCCGGCAGTATATTGAGAACATATTTGGGTTTTGCATTAGGATGTCTTGGGATAACCTCATTTTCATCAGGTACACCACAAGGAATACGTTCAAAAGGATCCACTGTGAGAATTACATCCCATCTTTGTTTCGTCGAATCCAAATTTTCATCGTCAGGAACCGGAAAAGTTGCAGTAAGTTCGTCATCTTCAGCCGGATTAAAATCAATCAACAATCCTCCCGGCGTAATCGCATGACAACGCTTTAAGCGAACTTCCAAAACACCGGTAATGAGATCTCTTATTTCAAAGTCTCCAGACATCGACTCTTCTTTCCTAAAAGGAAGTAACCCGTAACTTATACGTGTCAAATCCGATTTCCGATATTCACAATCCTGATTGATAAAATAGTTTTCCAACTGCTCAAAATGAGTCTTATCAACCATGAATCCATCTTTCCAATTTACAAGAAGAAAATTCTTAAATTTATTATATTCTCTCATATCTACCTGCTTTTAAAATTCGTTATCTGATGAATATTCACTTATCACCCTCTTGGCTATAATGACACATCCTCTTTTCAAGTTGTTGTGAGCAAATGTCTCATCCGGATCAATATAAATCCGTCTTTTGAAAAAAGATGGCTTTATATAAAAAATCCATTCGTAATATTTGCCATTATCATCCCGATAAACAATCGGAGTATTTGGTGATTTCCTGTTACAATCATCAATCATACGCTGAAACCATTGACCAAAAACAGAATCTTCTGAAACCTTTCCTGTGATTCTTTCAGAACTCAAGTCTGTGACATTACGAAAAATTTCCAAATCTGCAACAGTTATACGTTCCATATTTATCCGGAAATCATCGGAATCATATTCATCAGAATATTGCCATGTTTTATATATTTCTATTGGAATATCAAAATAACATGCAACAGCCTTTCTATACAACAAAGGGAAGAGAAATGGGAAAAGACAAGTACTAGCCCAAATACCATATTGCAGTTCGTTTGTAAGATTGAATATTAAAGAAAACAATCCACACCCCAATAACATAACTACCAGTGATAGAAAAAAAGTGAATCTGAACGACAAACTCTTTTTTCCTCCGGTGAGATATTTAAGTTGAAGAGATTGAGTATAAAATCCAATAATCAGATAAATAAAGCTCAGCATTAAATAAGCATAAGGCATAAAATTATAATTAAGGAAGCCTGTCAATCCAGGTAACCCTAATAAGATTCCATTCAGCAAAACATAAAAAATAAGTTTTTTATTGTTCAGCATCTGATTCTTTTTAGCTATAATACACGCAACTACTGCCAATATTACAGTTAAAATAGGCAGCAATAAGTAAGAAGATATGAAATGTGTGACTACAGGACTCATAAGATAGTTTTTAAGTTTATTATTATATTATTTTTCTATAAATATACGGAAATTAAAAGTATCCGGTGAAGATTCTTCCAATTTTATCTGTAAGTCTCTCTTCAAGCGTTCTTCAATATGAATATCCTGAAGAGGAGAAGCAAGATGCAAATAAACATCTTTGGTCCGCACCAATCCTCCATTGGATGACTGATGAATACAGACCCCATTTTTAATGGAAACAGAAGTCAGCAACTCACCCAATTCTTTTTTGCAGAAGCAGGAGATATCATTGTTTGTCAAAATCCGGTTTCTGGAAGTCAATTCATATTTGTACAAATTAATCCGCTCTTGCTCCTTAGGCTCTTTTCGTCCACCATAAGTAGAGGTTACCAAAAAAAGAGTCGATGCTTCCAGAAAAGCTGATTTGGGTGCACTTAAAGGAACTCCTGCAGGCAGATTGTTTGCCATATCCGCATTTGTAACCCAGTAATCAACCGTGATTCGTTCATTTTCCTTCATCTTGTCAATGAACAGATAGCAAGGAACTTCTCCCGTTTCATGCATATCATGCAATACTTCCTTCAACTTACTCAAGGTCTGAACAATCTGTTGGATATGAGAACGTAACTTTATGTTTTGCCTGGTACTAAACGCATGAATCTCATCGTTAAGCATATCGTAAAGATATTCCAATTGGTCTTTTGCAGAACGAGAATCAAACCGTTCACATCCTCCACGTCTGACAGAATATGTATTATCCGCTTTACCCTGTCCAGACTTTCCATACAGCAATTCATGATACGGTTCTCCTTTACCATTCCTGACAGAATGTATATCCAACAAATATTCAGAAACAGCAGTCTTTAACGGTATTACTCCAAAAGTATCATCAAGTATGAATGTAGATTGGCGCAACAATTTGTTTTCAACCGGAATCATATTAATTCCGATGCGAATATCCTCCAACATTTTCCCTGCAAATACACCAGGAAACACTATTTTAATCCAAAATAATTTCTTATCAAGCATCATGGCCAATGCTTCCGGAATTTCTTCTGAAAAACCAGAGGGAAGAAAACTTGAAGCAGAGAAAGATATATCTTCATTTACAGTGAGATAATTATTTTTATAAAGATTCAAGATATTCCGGTCGACAGCATGTGTCAGTTCATAGTTTTCAAAAAAAGACATCACCTCATTGTCATTTTCTCCTTCTATGTTATAAATACCTCTTCTCATAGATATTTTTCTGTCTCCAATATACCATTCGGAACAAGACAAAAGATATAGATATTTATAACTATCGACAACATTGGGAAGTTCCATATAAAAGGACATATTCCGCAAATTAGAAATATTGTCATCCAAGTCCAAACCAACCCAAACGGTTTCGGGTGAGGTATGTTGGTCCAGCCTTGCAATCATTGTCTTATTCAGGGCTGCGTCCACTTTGTAAATCAAATCATCATACAACAACAATCTGACATCCCCCTTGTACAATGGAGTATTACAGGAGGGATAAAAATAGACAGCTCCTAACTGGTCGTCAGAAACAGAATGACCGACATCATAATAAATGCCAGTATCCTTTCGAAAAACATAATCATTTTCAAAAGGAGTTGCATGTGCTATACCATGAGCAGGAGTAGGGGCTAGCATGATACCCGGTGTCAGAATACGCGCCGTCTTGTCCAAAAGACGACTTTCAATATGATTAAAATCTTCCCCGAGCAGATACATTTCATTAGCCAGGGCTTCCAACAATAATTTGACTACCGGATCAAAGTTCTCTGCTTTCTGAACATCCCAGAATGCAGTTGCAAATGACATCATCCGATTCCTTATTTGTTCTTTATAATATTTTTCACTGCTCATGATCTATCCTCCTTTACTCTTTATTTAGTAGAAATGGGACCTAAGTAAATTACATAATAAAAACTGCACCTTTCTCCTGTTTGAAGGAGATTGCCTGTAACCCATATTTGCGTCTGTTTCTTAATCGTAGATGTTTCAAAAACGGTGTCCTGCCTTATTTTGTCATTAATCTGTACTCGGACATCCACATTGGTAAGCCTTTTTTCATACCGAGAAACAGCCTCCTTGATATATTCTGTAAACTTACCTTCCCATCTTGTACGCGAAGTGATTCGTTCAAAATCAAGATCAAAAATCTTACATCCAAACTCCTTATCATAGTCATGTTCTCCAGGGCAAGTACTTATCAGCAGATTCAAGAACTGATCAATAGATTCTTTTTCAGAACATGTCTGAAGACGGCTATGTTTCACATCTTCACTTAGCAGATCCTTAATATTCAACGGGAGTTTACAAAATGTCTTCATATCATTCATCTCCATTCGTTAATAAGCGCCTCGGCACCAAAATTAAAAATGCGCGGTGCTATAATGATACGTATTCTATTTTCCTTTAGAGCACATAATGTCTTTGTGTGCATGTAAATACAATTTGCATCCAAAAAACTGAGTGAAAATACACATTCATTGTCTCCCTGAGCATTGTACACACGAATCTCACCATCTTCACGCTTATCGGCATAGACGGCCCATGCCTGCAACTGTTTTCCAACTGTTCCATATAAAGTACAGGATATGAAACCACTACAGCCATCATTATCAGGATAACCGTTACGTGCAAGTTCCCGTTTGAACTTTATATCCAATTCTTTCAAGATATAAAACTCATCCCGGAGTATTAGTTTCATTTCAAACTTGTCCTGTAACGAAACCTGTTTCTTATTTTTGAAAAATCTATCAAACCATCCCATGATTCATTTATGGTCTAGAAAAACATGAATCTCCAAAATCAAGTACCATTGCACTAAGATGGAATATTACCTGATTTTTTCTTTTATTTACCTGTATTTTGAAATCAGAACATTTGGCTTCCTTTACATTGATCCTTGTACCAGTCAATGAGTCGAATATTTCAGCGTCTTTAAGCAAATAACCATCAAACATCCATTTTAACAATGTACTTGCCGGAAAGCCGCTTATCATACATACAACATTTCCACCCTGTGTCTGACCTGTCACTTGTCCATTGACTGATGCAGGTTTTCAAGCTTATATTCATAAGAAAGCAAGTCAAAAGTCTGTACCTCATCATTGACTGAAGTTCCAGAGTTCCATAATTTTATGTACGAAGCACTATTCATTATTCCTGTTCATTTAATAAATCAGTCTGCAACATACCGACAAGAGTATGTTCCTCATTCATACGAGTCTCTATAAAAAGCAAAGTATCATCTGCCGAAAAATGCTTCATGCCATAAACTCTTAAATATGCCTTTATGGCTTGCACCTTTACCTGATATACCTCCATTGACAAGGCATAAACAGATTCCTCTGAAATGCGTTCAAAACCATGTCGCAACAATTCATTTTCAAATGATTCTCTTTCTTCTTCATTTGATATCTTGCATATAACCAGAGATTTATACATTTCCATACGCATTGTTTTTTATTTTTTTCGATCAAGATATTTATATGCATAAATACCTCCTAAATGCCCTATATATATACCACTTATAAATATCAGATACATGATATACTCTTTTGCTGCAATAGAAGGGAAAAAACATATAAGAGCAAAACTCAGTATCAAGACAAATTCATATATTCTAGTAGAATATCTCACAATATAACGTAAAAAGTCCTTCATCTATTCTTTTGTAAATATATTGAAATCAATATTATAACCATTAAAATAATAACAGAAGAGACAAACCAGGTTCCATGGAAAATATCAGGAAAAATGAATTTTCCAAGTAGAAGCAATAGCATCAAAACATTACTTACCTGGTTCAAAATATACATCAGGCGTTTTATATCCATCATTTTTCTTTTTAATAATTAAATTTTCTTGTATTACCGGTTTTTCAATCCTGGTATTATCACATTTTTCAATATGTACAGACTGCAAAACCATGTCTACAATTTTTTCAACACTCTCCTTCTTATCATTTGACTTACAAGAAGATATTTTCTTTAACATATCGGAATAAAGTTCCAGAGTTCCATGATTTTATGTACGAAGCACTATTCATTATTCCTGTTCATTTAATAAATCAGTCTGCAACATACCGACAAGAGTATGTTCCTCATTCATGCGGGCTTCTATGAAAAGCAGAGTGTCATCAGCTGAAAAATGCTGCTTCCCATATACTCTTAAATAGGCTTTTACTGCTTGTACTTTAACCTGATAGACTTCCATTGACAATGCATAGACTACCCTGTCTGCAATAGGTTCAAAACCATGTCTCAACAATTCTTTTTCAAATGACTTTTTTACAGTTTCGTCTGAAACCTTATATATCACGATTGATTTATACTGTTCTGTTTTCATCGATAAAATGTGATAAAATAATTAATAAAACAAAAGGTAAAAACACAAACACAAACACGCCTATGTTTGACTTTTCTTTTAAAGTATTTTTCTGCATAATCTTAATATATCTATGCTTATAGTTATAATAAATATAAACGCCACCAAATATTATTAAACAAGAAATTATATATACCATTGTAGAATTGGCAAACGGGAGTTCATCCGTTATCAACATATACCCCAACATCAAATCGAGACAATAGAGGAATAAAATTATTGACATTATGAGTGGAGTATGCCAACGTCTATACACACTCGTACTCATTATTCTTGTTAAATATTGAATCTTATAAAACAAATACTCTAATACTCTTTCAATCATATTTTGAACTATTCATTAAAATATCCAAAACCATCTGTCGCAGTATCCACTATGTAATAAATACTACTTATAGCAAACCCCCAAGGTCCTATAAATCTTGGTGCGAAAGACATTACTATATCAAGTGCCAATTTTAGACTTTTCTTTTCAACAGGCTTTCCTTCCATAAAATCCTTAATAATTGACAATGAGGAAATAACAGTTGACACTCCTATACCTAAGCCTGTTATTTTCTTTGAAATATTCAAATATTTTATACCAGTTCGGCCTATCGCATTATATTCCTTTGTTAATTTTTCATAATTTGACAATTTATTGAATTGTTTCCATGAATATCCATATTTATTTCTTATGGCATAATCTATTATTTCATTCTTCCCATCAATTCCAACACTTAAAGCTCCAATGCCTGTATTGATCTTATCCAAAACACCTTTATCATCATTCGGCTTCAAAGCCTGTGGTAAATTGTCACAAAAATAATCTCCTATAATTTTATATTCATCCAATATTTTTTCTCCATTAGGAGTATATACTTCCAGTTGAAAAACATAAGAGTCATTTTTCTCTATCATATTTACAATAACTCGGCTATCTTTTTCTGGAACAATAATTGATTTTCCGGAAAAGGAAGTTACAGTAATCCTACCATCTCCATTCTTCTTTATCAAATGTTGTACTATTTCTTCTGATGAATATCCCATGCTAAGAAAAACCGCTTCCGGGCTATCATCAACAACCTGACAGAATAAAGGGGTTGCTACATAGTTACTCCACTTAACACAATAATCCGGCTTCCTTGACATTCCTGTTTCAAAAGAAAAATAACAAGGAGTCGTATAACCCATTCCTTTTATAAAACCGGTATAAGGAATACCATTGCGCTTATAATACTGATAGGTTTCTACATCTATAATTGCTTTACTCGAATACTTCATAGGCTATTCTACCCAATTATTGTCAAATTCCACACCGTTTATCGATAACTTTTCTGGAGAAATTATTAATATTGTTTTTAATCCATTTCCTTGAGCTTCTATTATACGTTTCATATTAACACAATATCCATTAGTAAATTGCACATCAAAAATTACGCCTGATGTTCCAGTTTTAAATGATATTGACCCATTTTTTTTAACCCATGGTTTCAAAGCCCACGCATTAATATTACTCTTCACAGTTTGGCTAAGTGTGACCATAACACGACCACCTCTTACCTCACCCTCAGGCTGGTTTTTAATACTGTCCACTGGCTGGTGAAATCCTATTTGGAATTGTTGTACCTCATATTCATCTCCATCAACTATAAAAGCAGCATCAATGCTACTGTCGACTTGCGGAAAACTAAACAAATCCATATATCTACCTCCTATCAATTAAATTACCCAATCATTTTCAAAATCTTCCGAATCTAAAGTCAACTTCTGCGCCTGAATGGTAAGTTTGGTTGCAATATAATCTTTGCCTTGTCTGACATAGACAATTTCCATATCCACACAAGTAGCATTCTCAAATAAGACCTTTTCAAGTGTTACTCCTTCATTATCACATATGACAATAGCTCCATTTTGATACTTTCTGGCATCCAACATCCATTGAATCATTTCCCGGTTTGGGAAATTGGGATAGGTTACATAAAAAGTTCCTCCTTTTACTTCCGTCTGAACTTGACCTTTAACATCAAAACCTTGGGAAAACCCATATTCACATCCGATAAGTCCATAGCTTTCACGATACAAATCCGTCAATGCGGTTGCTCCCAGATTTCCGATTTTTAGAAATACTGTATATCCGAACATAAGCTTATATTTTTTAGTGAATATTCCACGTTAACTCATTCTGCTCATCCAAACCTACTTCTAAAGTCTGCCCCCTAGTGAGCTTTTCACCGATAATCAACCGCGAAATAGGTTTTCTTAGATAACTGCGCACAACTCCCGATACCTGACGAGCACCGTATTTAGGAGTAAAGCCTTTGTTTGCAAGCATATTCTTTGCTTCATCAGTAATGGTAATATCTATGCCTTTATTCTCAAGCAATTTTCTGACACCAGAGAATTGAATATCAAAAATTTTCAGAAGGATATCCTGACTTATCGGGAAAAAAGGTACAATCTCTGACAATCTGGCTAAAAACTCAGGTCTGAAATATCCGCTCATCTGTTCCATGATTTGGGTAGTGGATGGAATCTTACCCGAGTTTAACTTTTCGGTAAGCCAATCACTGCCGACATTAGAAGTAAACAATACAATTGAATTTGAGAAATCACCTTCTTTACCAAGTCTATCATGAAGCTTACCTTCATCCATAATCTGGAGGAATATGTCATAAACGGACGGATGTGCCTTCTCTATTTCATCGAACAGAACAACTGAATAGGGTTTCTGACGAATAGCATTTACAAGCATACCACCTTCCTCATAGCCGACATATCCCGGAGGTGCACCATATAATGTAGCTGCAGAATGTTCCTCTTTAAATTCAGACATATCAAAACGTATCATTGACTTTTCGTCATTAAACAAGGCCTCTGCCAAAGCCTTTGCAAGTTCGGTCTTACCTGTTCCCGTAGGTCCTAACAAGAAAAAAGACCCGATAGGCTGTCCCGGCTTGTTCATACCACTACGAGACTCCAGGATTGCATCAGCCAAAGTTTTCAGGGCATGATCCTGACCAACAACGCGCCGGCGCAAATAACTTTCCATATTAAGCAGGCGTTCCTTTTCCTGAGATTGAATTTTGCCTATTGGAATGCTTGTCTTGCTGGCAACAACTGCAGCAATTTCGTATTCGTGAACTTTCCCGATTCGCCCTTTAGTGAACTCCTGTATTGCAGACAAGGCCTTGCTCAGGCCAGAAATCATTTCTGCTACGGAATGTATCTCATTCACATCCTTAGTTTCAGGAATAACACCAAGCAAAATAGGGCTTAAACGATTCTGCATGGAGAAGTACAAAGTACGCAAATGCTCTATTTTTACATCATCCGAACTCTCTTCTTTTTCGATTTCCGCCAACCTGTCCAAGAATTCCGCAACATCCTGATGTCCAGTTTCGTTGACCATCTTAACTGCCGATAAAGCCATATCAAGCAATCCTATTGCTGAGTCAGGCAAACGACGATCCTTGACATATCTTTTGGCCAGCCTTACACATTCAGCTATCGCTTCATCTGTAACATCAATCTTATGATAGTCAACATATTGACAGCAAACGGTATGAACCATCTGAATAGCAGACTTAATATCAGGCTCATCAAGCTGAATCACTTCAAAACGACGGCTAAACGCATGATCGGGCTCTATAACTTTTCTATATTCATCAATGGTTGTAGCTCCGATTACAGTCAGGTCCCCACGTGACAATTCCGGTTTAAGAATATTACCTGCGCCGGAATTTCCATGTTTACTATCCAATAAAACATGAATCTCATCAATGAAAAGTATAGCGTGTTCTATACACCGCAAACCTTTGATTACATTCTTTAATCTGTCCTCTATTTCTCCCTTATAAGTAGCACCGGCAATAAGTGAAGCATTATCCAGCTCAAAAATCCTTGTATCCTTCAAAAACGAAGGAACACGCCCATTGACAATATTCCAGGCAAGTCCGTTAATCAAAGCTGTTTTTCCAACTCCGGCATCACCGGTAATCAGTACATTGGATTTGGTACGGCTTCCAAGTATTTCCATCATAATACGATTTTCCTTGTCCCGATTAACAAGCGGAAAATCTGTACCGGACTGCATGGATGCAGTAAGATCTGTACAATATTTATATAATGTAGACATACAAGCATTGTTGTCTGTTTGATGGTCTTCTCCAGACTTAAATGACATACCACCTGCCGGAACTTCCTTATCAGGACTTTCTCCTGTATAGAAATCAAGAATGTCCCTTTCCTTAATCGGGAAAGATCTCAGCTGCCCTGCAGAAAATGCTATTTCGGGTTTAACCAAAGCCAGCAACACACAAACAGGATTCACATTATAAAGACCGAAACGGATACGTGCATCCTCAGCACATTGAAAAACATTATCCATGTGCAGATCCGGCCCAATCTCTGAGAGTTCCGTTGATTTAGGAAGTTCTTCAATCAGTACATCCGCCCATTCTTCAATGTATCCGATATCATCGGTCAAACACAGGATGAAATCCCTTATTCCAACATCTCTATGAAGCAAAGCCTTGAGTAAATGTGAAGGAGTATATTGTCCATTTGCATTTTCGCGTGCAAAAGCTTGCGCTATATTTAGTGCCGCTTTGACTGAATCGTCCAAATTCATGAATCTTATTCCGGTCTCCATAATCATTCTATTTAAAGTACAACAACGATTTATTAATTGCCTACTCCGCAAATATAAATAAATATAGTAGAAAACCACGATGTTACGGCTGTTTTTTCAGTCTACCTGGATAAAAATCGAAAAAAAAGGATAGATATTTTTGCATTTTCTATATTTTAGCCTTATATTTATGGCCGAAAGAACAGCAATTCTATTTGTATGGTATAATAGGAGCAATAGTTCGTTAAAAATTAGCCCAGCCTAAGCGGCTCTGGCAGTAAATAAAATGAGTTCTTTGAAAAGTTTGTCAATTAATTGCGTGTTTGGTTCAATCCCAGACACGCAAATAAATCGTTCAAGC
>OIEZ01000036.1_pt1 | contig 45211 bp, 41 predicted proteins | sample 1581941 | NCBI WGS metagenome assembly OIEZ01 (sample SAMN04414078, study PRJEB24778) | human gut metagenome | material: faecal | host: Homo sapiens | reverse complement strand
ATACAAAGGAGGCTTTCGTTTTGGCTGTGGACACACAATAGATGGAAACGTGCATACGAGGAGTTTGTTATACGACAAACAAGAATAGTAGAAACTAATAAATATCTGTTTTTTGTGGTAACTTGGTTTCTGTTGGTATTAGTGTATGTTTCTCCTTCTTAAATAAATAAGATTGTCTCCCGCTGCATTAGTTACAAGCGGGAGAATCTTTTTTATATATTTATGAAAAACATTTATAAAAGTCCGTTGGAACCGAGCATGACCAGCATGGAATATCCTAAGACAAGACCAACACCTCCTATAATGAGTCCGACTTTTTCCATATCTTTCTGTTGGATCATGCCGGTGGCATGTGCCAAAGCATTTGGTGGAGTGGAGATGGGAAGGACCATAGCCAGAGAGGACCCCAAAGCCACACCGATGAGCAGTGTTGCTACTCCTCCAAGTGGTAACAGATTATCCCTCATACTTATTCCTGCAATAGCCAGTATTGGGACCAGCAAGGCGGCTGTGGCTGTATGTGAGATAAAGTTGGCCATTGTATAGCAGATAAGTCCAGAACCAATCACCATCAGTATCGGAGGCCATGTATTGAACGGTATTGCCTCAATCATATGTTTGGCAAGTCCTGTTTCTTGTAAAGCCACCCCCAGTGCAAAACCTCCTGCCACCATCCAGAGCACACTCCAACTGATTTCTTCCAAGTCTCGTTTAGTGATCACTCCAGTCACACAAAACACGGCAACAGGAATCATGGCCACGACATTGGAGTTTACTCCAGTGAACTTATCGGACATCCACAATAATACCGTAATGGCGAAAGTTACATATACAACGATGGAACGCCAGTCTTTTTTCGCCTCGCCTTCTATTTGCAACTCGATTTTTTTTTGCTTGAAAGGGAACAGGCGCAGTAATATGAACCATGCTATAAATAATATGATAATGGTATAGGGTAGCATAAACGCCATCCACTCTCCAAAGCCTATATTCAGATTTAAGCCTTCGGGATCATTCAGATATTTCAACGCAATAGCGTTGGGTGGCGTACCGATTGGAGTTCCCATTCCTCCTACGTTAGCTGCTACTGGAATTGCCATGGCTAGACCTATTTTGCCTTTTCCGTCAGCTGGCAGTGCCTTCAGTACAGGTGTTAGAAATGTAAGCATCATGGCTGCCGTGGCTGTATTGCTAAGAAACATGGAGAAAACTGCTGTAACTAAAATGAATCCTAAAAGAACATAACGTGACTGTGTGCCGAAAGGTTTCAACATACTACGTGCTAGCAATATATCCAAACCGCTTTTAGTGGCAGCAATGGCCAAAATAAACCCTCCAATAAAAAGCATGATGATGGGATCAGCAAAACAGTGCATGATGGATTGGTACTTTACAGTCTGGCCTAGTTTCTCAACAGGAATGTTGTGTGTGAAGATCCATAGGCTACTGTCTGAAACGGTAAGCAATAATAAAACAACAATCAATACGGAAGTTGTCCATGCCGGTATGGCTTCAAATATCCACATGAGTGTGGCGAAAGCAAAGATAGAGATAAGTCTTTGTTCTATAATTGTCAACCCCATGACTCCAAATGTTTCGACAGGAATAAACCATAATACAAGGGACGCCATGATGGCAACAGCCAGTCTTATTCCCCTAGAAACAATTTTTTTTTTCCGCTAGTCTTTTAGCTTTTTTCAATTCTTGATAAGTTTCCACCAAATGGAAACCACGAAAAATTTTATACATAGTATTAGTTTTTTGTAGAAATTTTATTTAAAAGCAGAGCAAAGATAAGCGTTTATTTTTAAACTGGTAATTTTATACGATAGCCTTGTAATACAGAAAATCATTCACTCTATTCATGGGTTTTATGGGTGTTATCTGTTTTGTTATTTTGTAAAAAACATAAATATCTAACATTTTGTCTAATCCCATTATTCCTTTAGGTGCTTTAACTCTCTAGCTATATCTGTATTTCTTTTTGAGGTAGTCGAATATTATTTAATTTCTTTTTTTACTCCGTGGAAATAGCCTAAAATTATTATTCGTTGTGACTTATCTTATTTGAAAGGATTAGGTTTAATTGTGGTGTATGAATATTAAAGTCTGATAATATAATCATTAAATCTATGTTGTTATTAATGAGAGTTACGGTATCTACATGCTCAAGATTAATACAAGAAAATGTTAGATAATATTTTTTTATCGTAGATTATCTATTTTAAAGTAAAAAAGTTGCCTTAAAAGGAGTACTGCTTTTTTGTTTTTTTACTAAATAGCACTACTTTTTTATTTATTTTTTAAATATTCTCCAAATATTTTATTACTTTTGCCTAACTTTTCTTTCGTAAGAAGAAAATGTAATAAAAACAACAAGAATTAAATTAAAAAAAATCTGCCACAAGGCGTTTTTACATTACGATACTATGAATAAGAATACACGTATAATACTTTTATTTTCAACAACATGAAAAAAAACATTAGCCAAATCAGATATTTAAATTGCGAATTAAGATATAGGAAAAATCATTAATTCGCATGATTACTAATCCTTAATACTAATTTTTATGAGAAAAAAGATTATCAGTGCGATGCTGATATGCGCTGGCTTTCCGGTCGGGTCTCTTTATGCAGTCCATCCTGCCCCTGTAACGGGAATACAGTCAGTGCAACAGAATGGGGCATGTACGGGTGTAGTAAAAGATGCAAGTGGAGAAGCTGTTATCGGAGCTTCTGTAACAGTGGATGGAACTACAAATGGAACAATTACCGATTTGGACGGTAATTTCAGCCTTCCCAATGTACCTAAAGGAAGTACTATCAAAATTTCTTTTGTAGGATACAAGACATTGGAGGTAAAATGGAATGGTTCTCCTTTGAATATCATCCTCAAGGAAGACTCGGAAATGTTGGATGAGGTAGTCGTTGTGGGTTATGGTACACAGAAGAAAGTAAATGTAACCGGTGCCGTAAGTATGGTAGGAGCCGAAGTCATTGAATCGCGTCCGGTAGCCAATGTTACACAAGCACTGCAAGGTGCTGTTCCTGGATTGAACTTAACCGTAGGTGGAAACGGTGGTGACTTGAACTCTGGAATGAACATCAATATCCGTGGTGCAGGTTCTATTGGTTCCGGATCTACCGACAAGCCCTTGATTTTGATTGACGGAATCGAAGGAGATTTGAATACCTTGAATCCCAATGATGTAGAAAGTGTATCTGTATTAAAGGATGCAGCTTCAGCATCTATCTATGGTTCGAGAGCCGCATTCGGTGTCATCTTGGTAACCACAAAAAGCGGAAAAGCGGGCAAGGTAAGAGTAAACTACTCGGGCGATGTGCGCTTCAGCACAGCTACACAGACTCCGGACATGGTAGATTCTTATCGTTTTGCCACTTACTTTAATGCTGCTTCCATCAATAACGGAGGACAGGCTCAGTTTAACGAAGAGCAGATGGAAAAGATTCTGAAATTCCAGCGTGGAGAATTCAATGATCCTACCCAGCCGGAATATTATGGTACTACAGCAAACTTGAACAACAAGAAATGGAACAACTATGGAGGTGCCTTTGCCAATACCGACTGGTTTGACGAGTTTTACAAGAAAAATGTTCCCTCTACCCAGCATAATATCAGTTTAAGCGGCGGTAGCGAAAAAATCAACTGGTCTGTCAGCGGCAGTTTCCTGAAACAGAATGGTTTGATTCGCCACGGACATGACGAACTGGATCGTTATACCGTAAACAGCAAAATCGGAGCTGAGATTGCTTCTTGGATTCGTTTGGACTACAACACCAAATGGACTCGTACAGACTATGAAAAGCCCCAATATCTAACTGGTTTGTTCTTTCACAATATTGCCCGCCGCTGGCCGACCTGTCCGGCTATTGATCCTAATGGCCATTGGATGGATGGAATGGAAATTGCCGAGCTGGAAGACGGAGGTGTAACTTCCGAACACAAAGACTGGTTCACCCAGCAATTGAAGTTTACCATCACTCCGCTTGAAGGATGGAACATCTATGCAGAAGGAGCAATGCGTACTTCAAATGAAAAGAAAACGACCAGTAAGATTCCCGTTTATTCTTACGATATTGACGGCAATCCCTACCTACGTGACTCCGGATATGGAACCGTTTCAAATGTATACGACAACCGCTTCCGCCAGAATTATTATGCGGTGAATGTGTATACAGACTATACCCGTAACTTTGGGTTGCATAACGGAAAGATTATGGTCGGTTTGAACTACGAACGTTACGATCAGGATAATCTGTGGGGAAGAGGAGACAAACTTACCACTACCGACAAACCATTTTTGAGCCAAGCTCAGGAAAACATGAAGACCGGAGACGGCTATTGGAACCGCGCAACTGCCGGTTACTTTGCTCGCTTGAACTATGACTACGATGGAAAATACCTGGCTGAGTTCAACATCCGTTATGATGGTTCTTCACGTTTCCTCTCCAACAACCGCTGGGCTTGGTTCCCATCTGTTTCATTAGGTTGGAATATGGCTCGTGAAAAATTCTTCAAACCATTGAGCAATGCTATCTCAACATTCAAGATTCGTGCTTCATGGGGACAATTGGGTAATACAAGTTCCAAATATGAAACGTTCTGGGATTGGTATCCGTTCTATCAGGAGCAAGGCACCGGTACGGCAAACAGCGGATGGCTAATTGACGGTCAACGCGTCAACACCGCAAGTCTGCCCGGAATCGTCAACTCAACCATGACTTGGGAAACCGTCGAGACTTGGGACATCGGTTTTGACTTGGCCGCTTTCAACAACCGACTGACCGCTACATTCGACTGGTACCGCAGAACAACCAAAGATATGATTGGTCCTGCTCCGGTATTGGGTTCCATGCTGGGAACTGATGCTCCGAAAACAAACAACTGCAACATGCGTACCTCCGGTTGGGAATTGGAAATCGGATGGCGTGACCAGATTCAGGATTTCAAGTACGGTGTCCGCTTCAACCTTTCCGACAACAAGTCTAAAATCATATCTTATCCGTTCGACGGTGAGTTCGGAAACCAAGGAATCTACGGCTACTATAATGGTAAAGAATTGGGAGAACTTTGGGGATATACCAGTGTAGGACTGGCACAAAGCGATGAAGAAATGAAAGAATGGCTGACAAGCAACAAGCCAAACTGGGGAAGCAAATGGCAGGCAGGTGACGTGAAGTACAAGGACTTGACCGGTGAAGGAGAAGTAACCCCAGGTGCCAGCACTTTGGAAAATCACGGTGACTTGAAACGCATCGGAAACAACTCACCGCGTTATCGGGTAGGTTTGAATCTGGATGCAGCTTGGAAAGGCATTGATTTCTCTATCTTCTTCCAAGGGGTATTGAAACGTGACTGGATGTTTGACGCAGGTGACCCTTATTTTTGGGGCGCAGGATCCGGAATGTGGCAAGCAGCCTGCTTTGAAGAACACATGGATTACTGGACTCCGGAAAATACCGATGCCTATTATCCGAAACCCTACTTCAATGAAACGAAAAACCAACAGGCTCAAGATGCCTATATGCAGAAAGCTTCTTACCTACGCTGCAAGAACATCCAGTTGGGTTACACCCTGCCGACACACATTACCGAAAAAGCCGGCATCAGCAACTGCCGTATCTATCTTTCATGCGACAATCTGTTTACCATTACCGGACTGTCAAGCGTCTATGACCCGGAGGCATTCGGAAGTTACGACGGCTACGGAACCAGTGGTAAAACTTACCCCTTGCAGCGTACCATTTCTGTTGGTGTAAATTTGAATTTTTAAATTTGTTAACTGAAGATTATTATGAAATTAAATATAAAAAACGTAGGCGCTTGCCTTTTGTTGGGAGGGACATTGTTGACGGCTACATCCTGCAACGATTTGCTTGACCTTGACCCTGTGAGCCAAATTACTCCCGACTCTTTTTACAAGACAGCCGATCAGTTAGGGGCTTACATGATTAATTACTATGGTGAATTACAGAACCCGTTCAGCGGTGCCATGTTTCATGGCGGAGGTTACAATGATGGAATTGCCCGCTCCGACGGAAATACAGATATTCAGGTAGTAGGCGGAGGAAACACACAGCTTTTTGTTCCCGACAAATGGAAGGTGTCCGGTGGAAAGCAATTGCAGGGATGGTATGGCACTGTACGTGCGTTCAACTATTTCTTGAAGACAGCCGAAGCAAGAAATGAAGCCGGTGAAATAGAAGGCGACGATAAGTTAATCCTGAACTACATCGGTGAGGGCTACTTTTTCCGTGCATTGACTTACTACCGTATGTTGGCTTTATATGGAGACCTTCCCATTGTTACTGAAGTGTTGGAAGATAACAACGAGGTAATTGTAGAAAATAGCAAACGGGCTCCACGCAATGAAGTTGTCCGTTTCATCTTGAGCGATTTGGATAAAGCCATCGAACGTCTGTATGACCGTGACCACTTTAAGGGTCAACGTGTAAACAAGCAGACAGCCGCTCTCTTGAAATCACGCGTTGCCTTGTTTGAAGCTACTTTCGAGAAATACCACAAAGGTTCAGGCCGCGTGCCGGGCGATGCTAACTGGCCGGGTGCCAAGATGGCTTATAACCAAGGAAAGACCTTTAACATTGAAGCAGAAATCGATTTTTTCCTGGACGAGGCCATGAAAGCTGCCACATTGGCGGTAGGTACAACAGAACTGACCACAAACAATGGAGTGTTACAGCCGGAAATCGGACAGATTGAAGGATGGAATCCTTATTTTGAAATGTTCAGCCAACCGAGCCTGAAAGATGTCCCCGAAGTTCTGTTGTGGAAAGAATATAACTTTGACCTAGGCGTCAAGCACAATGCCATCTACCGTTCACGAATCGGTGCCCAAAGCGGCTATACCCGTCCGTTCATCGAATCATTTCTTATGAAAGACGGACTGCCTATCTATGCAACTGGAGGACAATACCAGTACAAAGGCGACAAGACTATTGATGACGTAAAGACCGACAGAGACTTGCGTCTACAGCTCTTCGTATGGGGTGAAAGCACGTTGGTATTCTCTGATCCCGATGCCGGAGAAGAACAAGTGGGGGGCACATTTGATTTTCCCAACTTGATTTCCCTAGAAGCTCAGACCCGTATGATTTCCGGCTATCAGTCACGCAAGTTCTATGCGTATGACTACAGTCAAGGAAAGAGCGACGAACAGCAAGGCACCAATGCCTGCCCGGCATTCCGTGTGGCTGAGGGCATGCTGAACTACCTGGAAGCCTGCTATGAAAAGAACGGAAGGCTGGATGCTACCGCCGAAAGCTATTGGAGGAAAATACGTCAGCGTGCCGGCGTAAGCGATGATTTCGAGAAAACCATTGCAGCTACTGATTTGAATAAAGAAAGTGACTTCGGAGTTTATTCGGGTACACAGCAGGTAGACAAGACACTTTACAATATCCGCCGTGAACGTATGCAGGAATTGTTCAGTGAAGGATTCCGTTTTGCCGACTTGATTCGCTGGCGTTCTTTCGACCGCCTCATCACGACCAAATGGGTTCCTGAAGGCGTAAACTTTTGGGATGAGATGTACACGCACTTCAAGACAGACCCTAATGACAAAGATGATCCACGTGACTTGCTTATTGCCGACGGTTCCGCCAATGCCAACATGTCAATGAAGGAAATGAGCAAGTATGTGCGTCCGTATAGCATCAGTACATTGGAAACCAACGAACTACTCAACGGATATACATGGCGTGAAGCTTATTATCTTTATCCTCTGGGTATTACAGACATTCGTACAGGCTCTGCCGATCGAGATTTGAACAACAGTAACTTGTATCAGAATCTGTACTGGCCTATTCAAGCTGGTGGACGTGCTGAAAAATAAACGATTGGCGGAAGCTATCTTGATTTTTCAATAGGTAAACATGATAACCCCTCCTTTAGCAGTCTAAAGACTGCCGAGGAGGGGGGATTTAACATGAGTTCGAGATTAGGATTAATATCGAACTCATGTTAATATATTGATATTCTGATAATAAAGAATAACAGAACACTCAAAGCATATAGTATTTTGTTTTCTTGTGTACTTTTTTGGGGGCGTACAACTATATAGTATGACAAGATTCAGCAAGAAAATGAGTATTATAAATAAAAGGTTTAACCTTCTTGATGTAGTATTAGCGATTGGCAGAAGTTTTTTCAAAAGGATTTGTACCAATAACTTTTGTATTATAATGTCATTGTATGTTGGTCTATATATAGTTTATTCTATGCTTTTTTCGTATAATGATTCTTTTTAAAATATTTGTTATATATTGTACGATAAACAATAATGTGTTTTTTTGAAGAATTAAATGCTGTGAGGTTTTTGAATTAAAAATTAATATAGGGGGCGAGATTAGTAAATTCTGTTTTTTTTATATTCTATTTTAGAATAATTTTGATAAAACAAGATTTATTAGTAAAATTATAGCATTTGTCTTGAATGATTTTATTCTAAATCAGTAGAGGTATTTGTTGATAATAATTTTCAAGATGCCATCGTTCGTGATGTATAATGGCATTTTTTATATAATAATTTTTTTCACATACCGTTTTAATGAGTATATGGAGGTGTCAAAATGTACACCTTTTTTTTATTGACAAAGTCCCGACTTTCACAAGCAGGGGTTTTGTCATTACCTAAAGATTTTGTATCTTTACGACACACCTCCATTCTGAGAAAAAAATGTGTGTGACTAGCAAAAAATCCCAAAGAATATGTTATTTGGTAAAGGCAAGCAGGCTACTGTTCTTGTATTGTTGTAGGCTGTGGCGGCTCACTTTTAGCTTTTCAGTCAGTTCGCGGTCTGTATAGAAGTTCTCGTTTACCATCGTCGGTGATCTGCTGGTAAAAAGACGCTTCATGGAAACGGAGAGACGCTCGACGGTGGAGAAGAATTGTTTTTTATATGCTCGCTGCTTTCACGGGTGAGTGGACAGTTATCGGTGTTCATCATAAATTTCATCTGTTTGTTGGTTTGACATTGACATTTTCAGTTTCTCTTATATTGGCTTCACCCTATATGACATGGAGGGTATGGGAACACTTTTCTAATATGAACTGGCGTTTTTTCATTTAGATACGGATATGGCATCCCGCCCCGTTTATCCTATAGAGCGAAAAGCTTCTACGCTTGTGTTCCGTGGTAGGACTGTAGACCTGTAGGTGGTAGTCCCTGTTGAAATCTCTGAAGATGTAGAAATTGGAACTGCCGTTCAGACTGCCGGGAGAAAGTATCATCCTTTTGTATCCTATGGCTTCTCAAATTGATCTACCCATGCTTTCAACCCGCTTGCGGCGTTCTTCCACTATCCAGATGATACTTTCCACGTCTTCGGGTTTGTAATAAGTCTTGTGGCAGATCTGTGTGTATGCCAGTGTGCCGTTGTCACGGAGGGTCTGCAAGGTTCTCGGACTGATTTTCAACAGCAGGCATACCTTTTGGTTATCCAGCCATTTTTTCTTTTATATCGCCGTACAGCTGGCAAAAGGTGTCCAGCCGGTCCGCAAACATCTGAAAGGTCGATAGCATCTCCTCAAAGGTTCTAGCTTCAATGTTTACTGTTTCCATAATCACTGTAATTTCAGGTTTGATATTTCTTTTATTCTTTTTCGGATCCGGATTTCGTGCCTCAATTTAGTAAATTTAGATATAACTTCTTGAATTTCAAGATTGTATAACTGCCTTTGACACCATATGTGTGTTTGTTTCATCCGCAAAGTAAATGATTGTTTCCTGATATGGTTCCAGTACTTTATTAAATATTATTATATATTATCGGATGTTATGGAAAATTAATTTCAGCGTTTATTTATGTTTGGCAAACAGGCATTTACGCCACTTCCAGGAAATATGGAATTATCGGTGAGTATATCTGTGAAGCCATTATCGTCCACCCTACCGGACAATATGAATAATACGGTAAACTTCGCTAATCGAATCTGTCCGTTTCATACCTTTTGTTATTATTGTTTTATTTGCTTCCGACAATTGAGCAAACGGGTAAACCGTGCCTACAGTATCAACTAGCTAAAATCCATATACAATGAAAAGTGGACCGACAGAAAAGCCGAAAGAGAAGAAAACGGTGGTATCTGAAACCGTAAACAGAAAAAACGGTCGTAATCCGAAACTTGACCATAATGAGTGGTGGGAAAAACTCATGATGGAACTAGGTTCGGGAGAATCCGCTGGTACGGATACTTCTGCGATGGAACCGGTGATTTCATCCGGGGCTGGTGGAGAGAAGGTATTTGGGGAAGCAAAAGAAAGGACATTGCACTAGAATCGGAAGATTCTGTAAGAAGAAGGATGAGTGGCAGGCAGCGCAGGGTTTCGCTGGAGGAGTACCGTGAAACGTATCTCATCGTTCTGAAGATCAGAAACTGCAAGACAGTGTTCATCAGTGAGGATGCGAGGGATGAACTGGATGCCGTCGTCCGCAGGTTCGGCGGGCGTGGTATGAGCGTTCCCAGACTGCTGGAGAACCTCTCCAAGGAGCATCTCGCTGCCTACCGTGGGAATATTGATCAGTGGAGAAAAATCTGATAATCTGTTATCTGTTGTGGAGTATACCCGATGTATGCACTGTTTTCTGTGTACCTGCTTCCGACGGTTGCAGGGAGGGGAAATCTGCTTCCACTGGTCATAGATTCCCAATAGAAAGAAATATGGACGAAAAAGAAAAAATATATGACAGATGATATGAATGAAATAAAGAAAAAACGGGGCTGTCTGGCATTGGGAAGGACACGTAAAATAACCAAGGGAGTGACAGTGAAATTTTCTCCCGTTAGGTACAAGATCCTCAAAATTAAGGCTAGAAAGTCTGGTCGGAGTCTGGCGTTTTATATTAGGGAGGCGGTAATTGTTACTGCAAGGTATACGCCTGAAGAGAACGCATTATTGCGCAGTCTGGCTGGAATGGCGAACAATCTGAACCAGCTAACTAAACTTTCGCATCAGACAGGCTTTTACAAGACAAGGATGCTGATAGAGGAATTGTTGGTAAAATTGAAGCGGATCATGGATGATTACAGACCTAAAGGAGAATCACGTCATGATAGGAAAAATTAGAAAAGACCGTTCATTCGCCGGCTGCATACGTTATGTGATACAAAAGGACGATGCGGAAATTATTGCCTTTGAAAGCGTGTTGGTGGGAACGGCGGAGGAGATGGCATACAGTTTCCGATGGCAATGCCTGCTGAATCCGGACATGGTGAAATTGGTGGGGCACATCGTGCTCAGTTGCAAGCCGGAAAACACGCCGAGGTTGACCGATGCATTCATGGCAAGGCTGACAGAGGAATACTTGGAACAGATGGGGATACAAAACACGTAGTTCATTGTAGTGAGACATTATGGAACGGATAACCTGCACTGCCATATCGTTTTCAACCGGGTTGATTTCGATGGAATGGTGATTTCCGACAGCAATGATTTCAAGCGCAACGAGAAAGTGATGAAAATGCTTAAAGACAAATATTTACTTATCTATTTTGAAGGTAAGCAGACCGTTAAGACGGAAAAGCTGTACGTTTCTGAAAAGGTAAAATATGAGATATACCACGCAGTTAAGGAGGTCTTGAAGAGTACTGATACATGGAAAGAGTTTTGGGATAAGCTGTTAAAACAAGGTATAAAAATGGAATTCAAGTACAAGGGGAAAAAACAATGAGGTGCAGGGCATTCGTTTTATCAAGGACGGTTTGTCATTCAAGAGAAGTGAGATTGATCGTAGTTTCAGTTGGTCAAGACTGGATGTGGCATTGGATTGTAACCATGCCACGTTTCTGGTAAATGATATTTCTTGAAAGTAATCGTGTTATGAACAAAAACACGGTCTTGCTATTGGTAACCTGATTGAGGGTATCGGTATGGGCGGCATGTTCATGTCGTCAGCGGTATCGACGGAGGATGAGAAGAAAGCGGAACATCTATGGAAAAAGAAGAAGCGTAAAAAAGGAAGAATTTTATGAATCATATGTTTAACGTTAATTTTTATGTCAATGAAAGAGAACAGAGAAAATTACCTAGAAGGTATCTGCGGATGTCTTGAAAGAATTGAGAAGAAGGTGGAGGCGCTGGCCGTAAAAGATGCAGGTTCTACTGTTGAAAACCATACCATCCGAGAAGGAATTGCGGAACTAAAGGTCCGTTTGGAACGCTTGCAATCCGCAGTGGAAAGAAACGGTCCGGAGATGGAAAAGATAAGGAGCTGTCTGCGGCAGGACAGTATGGTGGTAAGGGAGGTGCTGGAACAGCTGGACGGGAAAATGTCCCTGTTGAAAAAGGAGCCGGTACGCAAGCTGGTGACTTACCGTTTGGAAAGCGCGTTTAAAGTGGTAGTGATAATAGTTGTGGAACTGTTTTTGGTGTTGGTCGTTTCCGTCTGGATCAACAGCAACCAATACCGTACGAACAGAATGTTGAAAGATGCTGATTTGAAATATCGCGCTATTAGAATATGTTTATCAGAGGATGATCCTGATATTGCCTTTCTTGAGAAATGTTTCACCATTGAGCGCGATGAGGAAAAAATCCGGCGTGTGGAAAGGCTGGTGACTGCTTTTGAGGACTCGGTCAGGAACCACATCCGCTACTATAAAATGGTAGCCAGCAAAGATAGTATGGCGCACCGGTTGTTCAGGGAGGCACAGGAAATCAGAAAGCAACTGGACAATCCAAATTTAAAATGACTGTACAATGGCAACAATCAGAACCAAATTCAGACCCTCTTCCGTGGAAGGCAGGGAAGGGACGCTTTATTTCCAGATTATTCATGGAAGGGTGGCACGTCAGATCAACACCGATTACAAGATTTTCCCGTCGGAATGGGACGAACATGCATCGGAAATCATACTGTCGGTATCCGATGATGCCAGAAGAAGCCTTCTGCTTGCGTTAAAGGAGCGGATGAAAAAAGACGTTCGCCGTCTGGAAAGTATCATCGCCGGACTGGAACGGTCCGGTGGTACCTATCCTGCCGACAGGGTTGTGGAATTTTTTCACAACCCGCCTCCTGCTGACAGCTATAATTTCATGGCCTTCGGAAAGAGGCTAGTAGAGGAACTGGAGCGTGTCGGCAAGAAGCGCACCGCTGAAAGGTATACCACCGTACTGAACAGCTTCACGCGCTTTTGGGGTAGGGACGGCGACATCCCGCTGGAGGATATCGGTTCTACCCTCATGCTGGAATACGAGGCATGGCTGAAGGATAAGGGAATATGTCCGAACAGCACCTCCTATTATATGCGGAACCTGCGTGCCGTCTACAACCGTGCGGTAGACAAGGAACTGACGATACAGCGCAGCCCTTTCAAACATGTCTACACCGGGATAGACAAGACCGTAAAACGTGCTGTTCCGTTGAAAGTGATCCGCATGATACGCGATCTGGACCTTCGCATTTCCCCGGGCATGGAATACGCCAGGGACATGTTCATGCTGAGCTTTTATACCCGTGGCATGTCGTTCGTTGACATTGCCTACCTGAAAAAAGCTGATCTGAAGAGCGGTGTGCTAACCTACCGCAGGCAGAAAACCGGACGGCGTCTGTCCATTAAATGGGAGAAACCCATGCAGGAGATACTGGACAGGTATGGTCACAATGACAGCCCCTACCTTTTTCCGGTCATCAAAGATACGGCTAAGGATGCCGTGCGGCAGTACAGGAGCACAGCGCATTTCATCAACGGGAAACTCAAAGAACTTGGGAAACGGCTCGGGCTCGGCATGCCGCTCACGATGTATGTAGCGCGCCATGCCTGGGCGAGTATTGCCAGAAGCAAAAATGTCCCGCTGGCAACCATCAGCGAGGCGATGGGACATGATTCGGAGAACACGACCAAAATCTACCTCGCCTCACTGGACACCTCACAGGTAGACAAAGCAAATGACATCATACTTAAATCTTTATAACGGGAACAAATGCGACACGCAGAATACTGAATAAAAGGCTATACCGATCCTGCTTCTCTTTTTAAGAGAAATATTAGACATTGCAAAGATAGGTAAAATATAGGAAAATATCCACCTGTATGATAAAAAACAGTTTCTTCGAAAGAAAATGTTTCAAATTCCGGTTTAATTGTCAAACAAATCCTTGTCAGGTTCCATATATAGCATCTGATTATCAGAACTATCCCTTTCCGGTATTTCTCTTAAAAAGAAAAGTACCGGAAAAGATCTATGAATACAGTGGCAGAATACTGTTGGAAATGTTCTTATTGACAATTTAAAACCAGATGCGTTTGAAAGGTTTTTGAAAGCATTTTGTAATATAATAAAAATTGTTGAGCATACGGCTCATTTTCTTGGCAAGAGAAATATTAGAGGACCATATTTTATGTAATTAATTGATAAACAAGTAGAAAAGCGAAGTGGCATTGTGGCGTTTATCCAATATATGTTAAGCAAATACACTCTGTATGAATGTTTTGGTTATATTTTATCACCTGTTTTCTATCGTTTCTTCAATATTTTACATAACTTTGCACATTGTAATATTTCTCTTGCCAAGAGAAGTAGTGACGGAAGCCCCGGAAATGAGGTCTGTACACTTTGTCAAAAGTATGGAACTAACAATGGATATTATGGGAAAAGGGAACGTAATTCATTGTAATACATGCCAATATGTAGGTTGGCATGAACTAGGTTTATATCCACACCTATAAAATGTTTCGGAATATGAGTACGAGTCTTTTTACAGCGGAGGAAAAAAGGCAGGTCCGATGGTTCGTCATGCGCGCCTACAAGAATGAGAAAATGGCAGAGGACAGGCTGAAAGACAAGGAATATGGTTTGGAATATTTTATCCCGAAACATTATGCCGTAAGAACTTATCATGGAGTGAAGTCAAAAAAGTTGGTGCCGGTTATACCGAGTCTGCTTTTCGTCCACGCCAGCCATTCGCAGATCACTGAATTCAAGAAACGATACAATTTCTTGCAATTCGCCATGTGGGAAAAGAGCACGGGGGCGGAATATATTACCGTACCGGATGACCAGATGGACAACTTCATCAAGATAGCTTCTCATTATGAGGAGGACACTGTTTATTATAGGCCCGAAGAGATAGACTTGAAAAGAGGAATGCGTGTATGTATCCACGGTGGCAAGTTCGATAATGTGAAGGGCATGTTTGTGCGGGTGCAGGGCAAGAGAAACCGTAGGGTGGTTGTCCTATTGGAGGGTGTCATGGCCGTTTCCGCTGAGGTGCACCCCGATCTGATTGAAGTTCTTTCTTAAAACCGCTGGCTTTTACGGGACTTCGCAAAAATCACGATAAAAATTAATTGAAATTACAAATTAGAAATAATATAAACTGTACAGATATAAATATGAAGAATCGATTTTTGATTTATCTCTTTGCGATAGTGTTGTTTACATCCTGTCACACTTCGAAGGAGATTCTTTACTTTCAAGACATTGCTGTGAATCAGCCTGAAGCGATTGTGGGTGCAAGAGACATCACCGTGCAGCCCAAGGACCAAATTTCCATCATGGTATCCAGTAAAGACCCGCAGTTGGCAGCGTTGTTCAACCTGACACGTGTCCAGTATCGGGCAGGAACTGCCGATTTACGTAGTAGCAACAATAATGGTGAAATATCCGGTTACACGCTCGATGACAAGGGAAACATAGACTTTCCGGTCATTGGTACGCTTCATATTGCCGGTATGACCAAAAGCCAGATTGCCGCCCTTATCAAGAAACGGCTGATGGAAGAGGACTTGGTGAAAGATCCGGTAGTGACCGTAGAGTTCATGAATCTCTATTTCTCCGTGTTAGGTGAGGTAAAAACCCCCGGCAAGTACAACATAACCAAAGACCAGATCACTTTGCTTGAAGCCATCAGCATGGCGGGCGACTTGACCATTACCGGTAAACGTGATGCTATCTTTGTCATCCGCGAGGAAAACGGTGAGCGTGTCACCCACTGGGTAGATCTTCGTAGTAAGGACATTTTTAAATCTCCGGTCTACTATTTGAAGCAAAACGATGTGATTTATGTGCAGCCCAATAAGATGCGTGCCGGTCAGAGCACCATCAACGAGAATAACGTGAAGTCCGTATCGCTATGGATCAGCGTCGCTTCATTCCTCACTTCGTTGGGTGTGCTAATATTCAAGTAACCTTCAGAAAAGGAATCACTTTATATTTTTATAATATGACAGAAAAGAAAACAACCGCCAGCAAGCCTGCTGACGACTTCATACGCATACAAGACCTGTGGGGGATTTTCATGCCCCGGTGGCACTGGTTTGCCCTCTCCCTGTTCGTAACCCTGGCGACAGCCGCCTTGTACCTGCTGGGCACCCCGAACATTTACACCCGTACCGCTGCCATTTTGGTGAAAGATGATTCCAAGGGAGGAACATCCACCAATGCGGTCAGTGAATTTTCTGACTTGGGTATCTTCAAGTCGAATACCAATATCAACAATGAGTTGCTCACCCTGAAATCGCCCACGCTGATGACCGAGGTGGTACAGCGGTTGGGATTAAACGAGACCTATACTGTCCGCAAAGGACTGAAAGATGTGGAATTATACAAAAGTTCGCCTTTAGCAGTCACCTATCGCCACTTGGATGAAACTCCTGTCGGTTTTACAATAGATATTTCATCCAAAGAAACGTTTGTCATATCCGACATGGAAGTAAACGGGAAAGCGTTTGGGGAAGATTTCTCCGGAAAGATGGGCGATTCCATCCGTACTGAAATAGGCACACTTGTCATCAATTTCACAAAATATTGGAACGATTCATTCGTGGGCACTTCCATACGTTATAGAAAAGGTAATGTGTGTGCCGTCACCGATTATTATACAGCCGCTTTGCATGCGGAATTGGGAAACGAGGATGCCACCATTATCAATCTGAGTATCAACGATGCCTCCATTCAGAAGGCTGAAGACATTCTGAACACCCTGATTGAAATGTACAACGAGAAATGGATTCAGGACAAGAACCAGATCGCCGTCAGTACTTCGCAGTTCATCGGTGACCGTCTGAGCGTGATCGAAAACGAGCTGGGCAATGTAGATGAGAACATCGCCGGTTACAAGAGTGAGCACCTGCTGCCGGATGTGCAGGCGGCATCCAGCCTCTACCTGTCCCAGTCCGCCGAGAACAAGAAGGAGTTGCTGGCACTCAACAGCCAGCTTTCCACCGCACAGTATATCCGGAAAGAGTTGAACAACAAGAAACTCAGCCAGCTGTTACCCACCAACTCCGGTATCGCTAATGTCAATATCGAGAGCCAGATCGGTGAATATAACACGATCGTGCTCGAACGTAACCGCCTGATCGCCAACAGTAGCGAGAAGAACCCTCTGGCAAAAGACATGGCTAACTCACTGCAAAGCATGCAGCGTACCATCATTCAGTCGGTGGACAACCTGATTGTTTCGCTCAATACCCAAATACGCAACATCCGCCAACAGGAAGCCACGACCACCAGCCAACTGGCTTCCAACCCGAACCAGGCGAAATATCTGCTTTCTGTGGAACGCCAGCAGAAGGTGAAGGAGGAACTGTATCTTTATCTGCTCCAGAAACGTGAGGAGAACGAGCTTTCACAGGCTTTCACCGCCTACAATACACGTGTGATTACCGCTCCGAGAGGCAGCATGCTTCCCACAGCCCCCCGAAAGATGAATATCCTTTTGGTGGCATTCGCCATCGGTCTGCTTGTTCCGGCGGTGATTATTTTCATGAAGGAAAACATGAATACCAAGGTGCGCGGGCGAAAGGATCTGGAAAACCTAAGCATTCCGTTCATCGGTGAGATCCCCCAATATCTCAGTGCTAAGAAGAAATTGGGATTCGATAAACACACACAGTCTGTCATGAAAGCCATCGTGGTGAAGGAAGGCAACCGTAACATTATCAATGAAGCGTTCCGCGTGTTACGTTCCAATATTGACTTTATGGCAGGCAAGGACAGCGGTCAGAACGTGTTCATGCTTACCTCGTTTAATCCTGGCAGCGGCAAGTCGTTCCTTGCCATGAACATTGCCATGAGCTTTGCCATCAAGAAAAAGAGAATATTGGTGATAGACGGTGACCTGCGTCACGGCTCCACCTCCTCCTACGTGGATTCCCCGAAGACTGGTTTAAGTGATTATCTGGGCAACCGTGTCAGTGACTGGAAGGAGATTATCGTGAAGGATGAAAAATACGACAACCTGCATATCATTCCTATCGGTACTGTTCCCCCAAACCCGACGGAACTGTTGGAGGACGGCAAGCTGGCCACTTTGATAGAGGTGCTTCGCAGCGAGTATGACTATATCTTTATTGACTGTCCGCCTATCGATATCGTGGCCGATGCGCAGATCATCGAGAAACTGGCTGACCGCACCGTCTTTGTAGTCCGCAGCGGTTTATTGGACCGTAGCATGCTGCCCGAACTAGAAAATATCTACCAGGAGAAACGTTTCAAGAACCTCAGCGTGATACTGAACGGTACAGAAAGTGCCGGAGGCCGCTATGGCTATAGATATGGCTATCGCAACGGCTACTCCTCCTACTATGGAAATAAAGGAAAAATGGGGGGGTAAATGGATGGTCATCAAGTGATTGATTTTGCATGTTATCGTTCTCGTAAGAACTTTTAATTTTACACTCAACTATCATGTGGCCCTTTCGTAAGACAATAACCTTCGCCCGGAGCGGTATCCTGAAAGGAATGACCGACTGTCACAGCCATCTCCTTCCGGGAGTGGATGACGGAGTGGGAACATTGGATGAATCACTCCGAATTCTAGATATGATGGAAAAGCAGGGAGTCAGAAAGCTGTGGCTCACGCCGCACATCATGGAGGACATCCCTAATGAAACTGTGACCTTGCAGGAAAAGTTCCAAGAATTGAAACGGAGTTATAACGGCACACTGGAACTTGCCTTGGCTGCGGAATACATGATGGACAATCTCTTTGAGGAGCGGTTGGAAAAAGATGACCTGCTGCCCCTAGAGGAGGGGAAACGTTACCTGTTGGTGGAAACCTCCTATTTCAATCCACCAATGGAACTGCTCTCTGTCCTGCAACGCATCCAAAAGAAAGGTTATTACCCGTTGCTTGCACATTCGGAACGGTATGAATATATGCAGAAGAGGGATTATCAGGCCTTGAAGGAAGAGCATGTCTCCTTCCAGCTCAATTTGCCCTCGTTGGCCGGAATGTACGGAAAACATGTACAGGAAAAGGCCGAAGCCCTGCTGAAAGCTGGAATGTACGACCGTACCGGTTGTGACATCCATGCCATAGGCTGTTACAAGACATTGGTCGCTTCGGCAGTAAAATCGGAAGTCATTGGAACCTTACAGAAACAAAGTGATCAATGATTGCAAATTTTGCATTGACGAGCCTTGTAATCCGAAAGGATGACCGCTGGAACAGGAACGTACTGCGCATCTTGAAACAAGGTGAACAATATCGGTTCAATGGCTATGGTGATGAGTGCAGGTCGCTTGAAAGGAATTTCTTTGCTGCGGGGGTGACAATAAGTGCCATTGTCGGCAAGAATGGAAGTGGCGGAAGAAATTATCTGGAAACGTAAGGCATGGGATAAGAGCTATATGAAGATGATGGAAAATCAATACGATGGGATGACCATAACTCCTTCCCTTCAGAAACGTATCATTTTTGGTTTTCTGAAGAATGAAACGGACATTCATCTACGTCCGTTGACTAAATTGCAACAAGACTTGTACAATCAACAGGATTTGGTGTAATCTTTAATCTTAGAATAAAAGACACTGATATTTTTATATCCAATGTTGTTATGCATGGTTTCACTATGGCTCATGCCATAACAGCTATGGCTTTGGTCCAGACAGTGGTCGGATACGAAGCTGCATTAACAACATTGACGATAATCACGATTGTTCCTCTATCAAAGATTCTGTTGTCCTTCGTGTGAGGAGTGGAACTTCTTCGTCATGCCCCACAAGTATGTCTTAGGTGAAATAGAATAGATGCGATCAGGAAACCTCTTGATTATTAGTCAAATGTATAGTGCTTTGTGCTTACGATAAATTATAAACAATATACTTTTATGAATGTTCATCTTATAAGGGAAAACGAAAATCAAAATGATGGTTCTTATATCCACTTGTATCGGAATAAACAGATCGGTGCATGGTGTGCATACGGTTATTCCGCATACGGTTTACGTCTTTTTGATAAACAACAAGGCTACATGAATTTTCGTAGTTACTCAGACTGTCTTCAGATGCCGTGTACGGTTACATCCGGAGAATCCCTTGTTTCATTGTTGCAAGGTTCTGTTGAGGTAGGTTCACAAACTGAGACCTATATAAAGTTAAAAATGGCAGATACAATAAATTTTAATGCTTATCAGAAGTGGTTGCATAAGCTGAAAAAGGATGACCCGAATGATGATGCAATAATTGTCACCACACATGTCAGCCAATATGTGCCACGGGACAGTTTCATTCCCGATGGAATGTCTGCATTTGCGCGCAATGTAAAGCGTATCGGTGATTTTATCCTGTCATTGGTTGCATTGATCATTTTTTCTCCGTTATTCCTGTTTTGCTATATTGCCATTCGCAGGGAAGATGGAGGAAGTGTCATTTTCAAGCAAGAACGTATCGGCAGATTCGGGCGCCCGTTCTACATATACAAATTCCGCTCCATGCGTCTGGATGCCGAGAAGTTCGGACCGCAGCTTAGTCATACCGGGGGTGAAAATGATTCCCGATTGACTAAGACCGGTCGTTTCATCCGGGCGCACCATTTGGATGAATTACCCCAACTCTACAATGTTCTGCGTGGCGATATGGCATTCATCGGTCCACGTCCGGAGCGTAAGTTTTATATCGACCAGATACTTGAACACGACAAGCGATATACTTATCTTTACCAAATCCGTCCGGGCGTAACATCATATGCCACACTATATAACGGCTATACGGATACGATGGAGAAGATGCTCCGACGTTTGGAATATGACCTTTATTATTTAGGACATCGCTCATGGTGGTTCGACTTTAAAATTCTGTTGAACACATTCTGTTCAATTGTACTCGGAAAGAAATTTTAAAAGATTAATAACTTATATAACAGATTGATAATGAAAGCTTGTTTTATGGGCTTGGGGTATATCGGATTGCCCACAGCCGTTATCGCCGCCAAGCACGGCATTCAGATTACAGGAGTTGATATTAACCCCCAGGTAGTGGATATGACGAATGCAGGACATCTGCATATCATTGAGCCGGGTATGGAGGAGATGTTGCAGGAGGTGGTGAATGCCGGCTCGTTGAAAGCTTCCATAAAGCCGGAGGTGAGCGATGCTTATTTTATGGTAGTTCCCACCCCGTTCAAAGGAAATCATGAACCGGACGTTAGTTATGTGGAAGCCGCTACACGTGCCGTATTGCCATTATTAAAGGAAGGCGACCTTTATGTCATCGAGTCCACTTCACCCGTAGGCACCACCGAAGCGATGGCCCGCCTCATTTTCAGTGAACGTCCTGAATTGGAAGATAGGATTTATGTGGCTTATTGTCCCGAACGTGTATTGCCGGGCAATGTGATTTACGAACTGATACATAACGACCGGGTCATAGGCGGTTTAAATCCTGAATCTACCGATAAGGCCATTGGATTTTATTCTCAATTCGTGCAGGGAACACTTCATAGAACCAACTGTCGTACTGCTGAAATGTGCAAACTGACGGAGAATTCCAGTCGGGATGTACAAATAGCCTTTGCGAATGAACTTTCCTTGATTTGTGACAAGGCCGGTATCAATGTGTGGGAACTTATCAATCTTGCCAACAAACATCCGCGGGTTAGCATCTTGCAGCCTGGTTGTGGCGTGGGAGGTCATTGTATAGCTATTGACCCTTATTTTATCACTGCTGATTTTCCAGCAGAGAGTAAATTGATTGCCGATGCCCGTGAAATTAACAACTACAAGAGTTTTTGGTGCGCAGAAAAAGTGAAAAATGCCATGCTGGAATTTGAACTGAAACATCATCGGAAACCTTGCGTTGCCATGATGGGGTTGGCTTTCAAACCGAATATCGACGATTTGCGTGAGAGTCCTGCAAAATATATTACCACGAAAGTGATGCAGAGTTGCAATAATGCCAATATCCTGGTTGTGGAACCCAATGTAAAGGAGCACCATGTGTTCAAGTTAACAGATTACAAAGAAGCCTACGACAAGGCGGACATCGTGGTATTCCTTACAGCACACACTCCGTTCAAAGAATTAGAATGGCGAGAGGATAAGGTGATATTGGACTTTTGTGGAATATTCAAAAAATAGTGAATATATGAATATTTTAGAACTGACAGGTATGAAATCGACTAAATACGGCGGAGTAGAATCCTACTTCGCTGAATTGGTCAAGATATGCCGTGTTGATAAATTTATTTTTGTATACGAGTCGATGCCAATCAGTGAAAACTATGTAAATGACATCAATAAGTGGGGGGGTAATACTTTGTAAACAAAGCATTTCCACATTTCAATATTTCAAATTTGTGATAGGTGTTATCAAACGTGAGAAAATAGACATTGTTCATTTTCATTTTGGAAGTTATCTTATTGCACCATTCTTGCGAATTCTGTTTCCCCGGATTCGGATTATTTCAACCCGTCATAGTGAAATCTTTGTTTCCAACAAACTTAAAAAATTATATCTGAAGTTCTGTTTTTTTCCTTTTGAAAGATTCCTTTGTGTCAGTTGTGGCGTAAAGAAAGAAATGATTGAAGGCGTAGGTTTTTCTTCAAAGAGTGAAGTCCTATACTTGGGAGTCCGGAAAAAAAAGATTGTCAACCCAAATCTGAAAAAAACATTGGACATACCAAAGGGGGTAGTCGTGTTGACTACAATCGGATTCAATATTCGTATCAAGGGATTCGATATACTTGTCAAAAGTATTCAGAGTCTGATGGACTCCAACAGACTTAAAAACGATATAATAGTGCTTGTCATCGGAATTAGCGAAAATTCTGAAGACAGTAATAGCTTGAGGCAATTGATTGCCGAGGCCGGATTGAATAGAAAGATTATGTCTTTGGGAATACGAAATGACATTAATGATATTTTGAATATTTCTGATATTTACTTGCAGCCTTCCCGTACAGAAGGACTTTCTCTTAGTATTATGGAGGCCCTAAACTATTCGTTGCCTGTTATTGGTACACGAGTTGGGGGCATTCCTGAAATCGTACATGAGGGAGAAAACGGATATCTTTTTGAAAAAGAGAATATTGAAGAGCTTGCTGACAGGATTGAGATACTTGTCAATAATCGTGAAGTCCGAGAAATGATGGGTAGAAAATCAAAAGTAATATCCAGTCGGTTCACGCTTGCAGACGGTGTGGAAAAGTTAGCTTCGATATACCATCAGACCAATTGATTTGCCGCTGACACTCTATTGTCATTCAGGTTGCAATTGAGATTAAAAAATGTAGGATAGTTATAAATGCAGTCATCAAACAAACGCATAGCACGCAACACGTTAATGCTTTATATACGGACATTCGTAATGATGCCCGTATCTCTATATACTTCCAGGATTATATTGGAAGTGTTGGGAGAGAACGATTTTGGAGTATACAATGTTGTTGGCGGCTTTATCGCACTTCTGTCTTTTATTAATTCCGCAATGACAAAGGCCACCCAACGTTTTCTGAACGTGGAATTGGGAAAAGGCAATCATGACAGAGTCTCGAGGGTTTATTCCATGAGTCTTCTGATACATTTTGCAATAGCGGTATTTATCGGCTTCGTATTGGAAACAGTGGGGCTCTACTTCTTTGAAACAAAATTGAATATTCCTCCGGAAACACAAGATGCAGCACGGATTGTGTACCATATTTCTGTAGTGACCGCTTGTCTTCATTTTATCAGGATTCCTGATGAGTCGAGCATTATTGCATATGAGAGGATGTCTTTTTTCGCTTATGTCAGCATCATTGAGGTAATGGCAAAATTGGGAACAGTATTTCTCCTTTTCTGGGCTGAAGACAATCGTCTGGTGTTGTACGCCGTTGCCCTTATGACCGTTGGGATATTGTTGAATATCATTTATGCCATTTATTGCAAGCGTAATTTCACGACTTGCAGATTCCGGTTCTATTTTGACAGAAAGCTGCTGAAAGAAATGCTTTTCTTTTCTTCATGGAGCCTTTTCGGCGGTATAGCCCATGTCGCATCCATACAAGGCATATCAATACTTTTGAATATTTTTTCACGGTTGCTGTCAATGCGGCAATGGGGGTAGCCTCGCAAGTGTTCAGTGCTGTCAATACTTTGGTTACAAACTTTCAGAAAGCGGTGCAGCCACAGATTGTCCAGTCCTATTTTTCAGGGGATAAATCCAGATTTCTGGAACTTGTTTTCCGCTCGTCAAAATTGTCGTATTTCCTGCTCTTTTTCGTCGCTTATCCGTTGATTTTGATTTGTCGGCCTGTCGTCGAGTTATGGCTTGTCTGTGTCCCTCAATATACAGTACAGTTCATTCAGCTTTATCTCATCTTCCTGCTTATTGATGCATTATCCGGAAGTCTTTGGGTGTCATCTGAAACAATAGGCAATATAGCCAAGTATCAGTTTACCGTTTCTTCGATGATAATTATGAATATTCCGATTATATATGTATTGTTCAAGTTCGGTTGCAGTCCCGTCTATGCGGTGATTGTCAGAATTGCCATCAATTTCATTACTCACTGTTACAGAATATTCTATCTCAAACACAAAGTGAATTTCCCGGTTAGGAGGTATGTCGTGGAAGTGATGTTTAGGTGTCTTTGGGTGTCGGTCTGCATCATTCCGGTCCCATTCTTTTTGCATAAATTTCTAACCTCAAGCTGGGGTAGCCATATACTTGTCGTATTGACCAGTCTTATCATTTCCGGACTTGTTATCTATAAATTCGGGCTTGATGCTAAAGAAAGAGGGTTCGTAATCAGTACGGTAACAAATAAATTCATGTTCTTAAAAAAACAATAAAATGTAGGGAATAAAGGTGGTGGCAACAGTATACAATACACTCCGTTGCGGTTTGTATCCTTTTAAACAGCAGCTTGTTACGGGGCTTTTGGAATTCCTTAATTTGGTCAAATTGCAATGTTTGTTACCGGCGGTTCGTTTCATGCGCTCGTTTTTTCATATGCCGTTCTTTGCTGTCAATGGAGATAAGGACAACTGCATGATTACTTTTCTCGATAATATCGGTTTGCAGAAACGTACTATCAGTGAAACAGATAAAGAGGAAAAATACAAAGAAGTTCTTTGGGCAGATTATAAGTGTGCGGATGTATTTCTTGCAGAAGAAAGGAAGAGGAACTTAAACTTTTGAAATAATGGAAAGGGACATTCGTATAGACATACTTAAAGGCATCGGCATACTCCTTGTCGTTTGGGGACATGCCACCGCAATCCTTATAAAGGAAATTTGTATTTTCCATATGCCTTTGTTTTTCTTTTTGGCCGGTATGTTTTATCATCCCAAACAAGGATTTATTCAATCAAGAGCAAAACGGTTGCTTATTCCCTTTGGGGAATATTCTCTGATATTCGCTGTATTTTATTTTAGCATGGGGTTGCAGGGAATACCGCTTGATAAACTGAGCATCCATCATATCGCCGCATTTGATGGTCCGTTGTGGTTCTTGGTCGCTCTTTTCTATATATGTGTCATGTATTATTTTTTGGACAAAACCGTTAAGAAAAAAAACGTTATTCTTATCGTTTCTTTTGTAATTGGGTTGGCTGTCGCATATTCCAAGATCAATTTGCCGTTTTATATCGGGCAGGGGCTGTTCTCTTTGCCATTCTATGCTGTTGGCAAATGGATGAATGACAAAGGGCTGACACAAGCAGAGGGGGCAATTAAAAAAGCAACCGTTATTGCTATAGCCGGATATATCATAGCCATAGCATTCTGCCGTTTGGCACATTATCAATTTGATATTTCGCAACTGAAATTTTCCAGTTTCCCGTTTATATTCTATGCCGGAGCTTTCTGCGCCATATATCTTTTGTTGAATTTCAAGCCTTTCAACAAGATAACAACTCCAAACAGAATATTGGCTTCTTTGGGAGCTAATTCACTCACGATAATGGCTATACACGCTCCTTTTCTGTGGTTGTTCAGGGATTTTATCAGAACAAACAGTAGCTTTTATGACACAAAACTGGGGGGGGGTAATTTCAAACTTAATCACTTTTGTTATCTTCATAACATTGAGTTATTTAATTGCCCTTGGAATAGAACAATTAAAAAAACTGACAGCTAAAAATCATGGATAATCCGAAAGTATCAATCATTGTACCGATTTATAGAGTAGAGGAATATATTGAGCGGTGCGCTGAATCGTTGTTCGCCCAAACGTTTGATGACATTGAATACATCTTTGTGGATGATTGTTCTCCAGACAAGTCGGTGGAGATCTTGCAGAGAACTCTGGAAAAATATCCGCATCGAAAGAGGCTGACACGAATTGAGAGGTTGTCTCAACAGCGGCCTGCCCGCTGTTCCGACGACAAGGGATTCAATTGGCCTCTGGTGATTACACGGTTCATTGCGATAGCGATGACTGGATGGATGTGCATGCCATAAAGGAACTATATACTTTTGCCCTATCCGGCCATTACGATATGGTCTTTTATGATTTCTATCGTAGCGATGGTGTTTCTACATATGCTTCCGCCCCGCGCAAGGTTTCTACCAATAATAAAGACTTCCTGATGTCATCATGCTTTGCGGGCGGTTGATGGGGAGCTTGTGTGGCGCTTTGATCAAACGTAGTCTTTACGATGGGATAACATTTCCAAGGCAAAATATGAACGAGGATCTGGCGACGATAATCCAATTGGTTTGGAATAGCCGGAATGTAGGATACTTGATGAAACCATTTTATTACTATTTTTTTAATCCTGCGTCAATTACAAGTTATGGCAGTGCTGAGATCCAGATTAATAAACTCAATCAGCGTAAGGAGAATCTTGATCTGATTTTCACCTTTCTTCGCTCCAAAGGTATTTATGAAAAGTATACAGACGAGATAAATGCGCTGAAAGTTGGTTCAAGAATGTATCTTGATAGATATATGCTGATGCCGCGAATCCGTCGGATTTGGCACAATACATATCCGGAAATCAACAGTATTACAGTCATTCGTCACAGCAGGATGCGTACTCTCAGTAAAATCGAGTATTTCGGTTCTTTGCTTGGTGTATATCCCATATTCAAATACATTAAAAATATATGGAAAGACTTAAGGAAATAGATATTATCAGGACGTTCGTAATCATTCTGCTCGTGCTCTATCATGCTCTTGCGCCCTATTGCGGTGGTTGGGATATGCCTTCCTATGCCCAACCCAATGAAGGATTTTACTGGGGAGGAAAACTGGCATACAGTGGGATGCTGGAGACTTTTGTCCTGATTTCCGGGTATGTATTCGCCTTTTCGCTCCAAAAGAAAGTCATTTCTTTCCGATTATTACTAGCCGGTAAGCTGAAACGGCTGTTTGTACCGTGTATGTGTTGGGGCATTATCATGACATTGATATTCTTTGGTCCGTCAAAACTTCTTAATCTGGAACATTTTTGGAAAATTATTGGGGGATACGGACATCTTTGGTTTCTTCCGATGCTCTTTTGGTGCTTTTTAATGGAATATGGCATACAGCACTGTCTCAAGGGACGTAACTTGATGTTAGTACTCATGATTATTGCTATTCTGCCTTGGCCGGGAATTCCGTTCCGTTTTAATCAATCGCTTTATTATCTGCTTTTTTTCCATCTTGGTGGAATTTTCTTTAGAAATCGTGAGCGGCTGAGAACTGTCAATTGGTCAACAATATGCATTTTATCGGCTGTTTATATGGGGTTATTCTTTGCGGTAACATTGGTTTTGGGAATGGACGGGATGCGTCCGGAACTGGCATCGGACTTGAAAGTAAAAGTTTTAATCCTGTTTGTCCACCATACTCTTAAAATGGTAAGCTATGGATTAGTCACAATTATCTATGTCGCTGTATTTATAAAACTGGAAGACAGATGCAATGGAAAACTATACACTGTATGCCGAAGTATCGCAATGAATTCGATGGGAATATATGTGATGCAAGAAATAGTTCTGAGACTTATCTATTATAGAATGGGGGGGGGTATTTTTGTATACCAAAGAGTTAACTCCGTTGGTCGCCTTCGTGGGCACTTTCATCGTCTGCTATGTATCAAGTGTGATTATAGCCGGATGCAAATACACCAAATTTCTGTGTTAGTATGAATGTGTCCTATTTTATTTACCTAATAAATTACAACGATGAAATATCATTACGAGGCAGTTCCGGTACTGTTCAATATACTTCTGTTTTTTCTTATGCTGTATCCGTTTCCGAATGTGTATAGATATGGCTGTGAATTTAGAAAACGATATACAGACATCTTGGATTATGCAGTATACGGTGTCCTGCTGATACTGTTTTGCACTTTCGGCTATGCGGACAACGATTTCTATCACTACGAGGGGCTTTTCAAACGTATCTGTTCAACCGGATTAAACGTGCATCTTGAACCCGTTTACTATTGGTTGATACGGAATGTCACTTCAAACTATCTGGTATGGCGGTTTATAGTGTGGAGCGGAACGGTGATTTTGTCGTTATGGACAATAAAACGGCTCAAACTTGATGTGAGGATAGGATTGCTGATATTTGTGCTGTTTTATATCAACATTATTTCAGTAATGCGCGGAAATTTGGGAATTGCCATACTGTTTTTTGGCTTTTCATTCATTATCAGGCCCTCTCATAATAGGTTATTGTCATTCCTATTCGGTTGTTTGTTGATTTTCTGTTCATTCTTCTTTCACAAAAGTATGTTGTTTTCGATTGCTGCACTTTCGGTAACACCTTTTTATCTGAATAGGAAAACGGTAAAAATCAGTCTTGTCATATTCCCTTTCCTGACCGTTGTGACTACTTTACTGCTGGATTATATTATTATGAACGGACTCATCGGTTTTGATATAGCAGACATGAATATAGGGAGCTCGGATGACGGGATATGCGAGCGGCACAATGCGGCAGTCGAATATTTTTGGTAAACTGAACCAAATGATAACCTATATGCCGGTATACGCATCTTTGGCTCTTATGACTAAGAAGATAGTTTTTGAAGAAATTGATGTTCCACGGTATATAAAGGCATTGTTCATCTATTGGTATGCAATAACTTATATTGCCAGTCTGTTTTTCTTCCAAGAAACTTCGGTATGGCTCTTTATACGTTTCATAATGATGAGCTATTTTCCTCTTTGTATTGTTGTGGGTTATTATTATTCTAATTTCAAGATGACACGCGAGAAAAGAATCTTGATGCTTTTGGCAATCCTTCCTATCTGTTATAAACTTTTCTATGCCTTCTATAAGAGGTTGGTATGGGAAGGGTACGTCTTTTTCTGACATGTTTCGTTAGTTTACACGTATTAGGATCACAATAAAAAAATTAAAAAACAATCTGAATGAAAATCTTAGAAATAATTCCTCAACTTAGCAGTGGCGGCGGAGAGCGGTTTGTGGTTGACTTGTGCAATGAGCTGTCGAAAGAACATGATGTGACATTGATGGTTTTGCACTCACTTGACAAGGTGGATTTCTATTTGAAAGAGGTATCGAATAATGTAAGGGTGGTATCGATGAACAAACGGATGGGACTTGACATCGGTTTGTTATTTAGAGTATATAGATATATCCGTAGAGAAAAGCCTGATGTGGTGCACACGCATTTGCGTGCTATTATGTATATTGCTTTCGCAATCATGCGAAAGAATGGCGTTATGTACTGTCATACAGTACATAACGCTGCTGATAAAGAAGCCGGAGGCTCCTTTATCAGCAGCGGAATGCGGAAGTTCTGTTTTCATCGTGGGTGGATTACACCCATCACCATTTCCGCCGAATCACTACATAGCTTCCGAAAATATTATGGAATGGATGCTCCTATGATTTTCAATGGGCGCAATGTGGATGCTGGTATGCTTGTTTCAGACGAGGTCAAGGAACAATTTAAACAGTATAGACATACAAATAAGACGCGAGTACTGATAAGTCTCGCACGTATCGACCCTGTGAAACGACAAACTCTCTTGGCACGTGTGGTAATGCGGTTAAAACGGGAAGGATACGACCTCACTGTATTGTTTATCGGAGGTGAACGTGATGCACAGATGACCGCGGAATTGCGTTCGTACAACGATGAAGCAATACAATTACTTGGAGAACTGCACAATCCGCTTGAATATCTTAAAATGGGAGATGCTTATGCACTTTGTTCCTCGTATGAGGGGATGCCTATTTCGTTGATAGAGGCTATTGGTGTTGGCTGTATACCGGTATGCACACCTGTGGGCGGTATAGTAGATGTGGTACACAACGGTGAAAACGGTTTTCTGAGTGACGGTATCGGTGAAGAATCTTATTACAAAACGGTAAAGAGATTTCTATCCCTCACCGATGTACAGCTTAAAGACATGAAGCAAAAAGCTCTTGCCACTTATGGTCCATTCAGTATGTACGAATGTGCTTGCAACTATGTAAAACTTTTCGAGAAAGGAATAAAGAAATGAAAATAGCATATATAGTAGAGCCACGCAAGGTGATAGGTGGTGGTGTCAGAGCCGCCATAAATCTTGTAAAGGCAATGAAACAATATTATGAAGAAGATGCCATGGTGTTTGGAGTAAATCGCGGTACAATAAAAGATAAAGACGTTGAGCTCATCGAAGTGGACACCTTGAACCCAATGAGTATGGCTTATTGGAAAGCGTTAAAACAATTCTTAAAGTCATATCATCCTGATGTAGTACATTGTTTAGGACTTTACTCTGCTTTAGTGTTGGTGATGCAAAGACAGTTCTATGGTCTTAACTTCAAAATTGTCTGTACTGTACATCGTGTAACAATGAATATGCGTTTTAGATCCATGCTAAAAGTGATTACACCGTATATTGCAAAGCATGTTGATTTTACTACTTTTCTTACCCGGTATCAAAAAAACATTACTTTGAAAATGTGGGATTTCGTCCAATGAAACATATCATAGTCCCTAATGTGATTTTTGTGGATAAACATAGTGAGAATGAAACAGTAGCCAAAAGAAAAGAATTGGAAACAAAGGTTGGTACAAATTTGCTTACTTGCTTTGTCGGACGTATTGTTCCAAGCAAAAACATTGAGGATACGATTCGATTAGTGGGGATTTTAAATCGCAGAGGAGTTAAATTAGGGTGTATTCTCGTAGGTGGCTATGAACAATCATATTATGAGCGGCTTGACCAGTTGGCTAAGGCAGAAGGAGTAAGAAATCGTATACATTTTGAAGGATATGTCAACAATCCCACCCTATACAATGCGGCTTGTACTACTACAACCTTTACTACATACAGCGAAGCGTTGCCAAATCTTATGGTAGAGACATTTGCATTGGGTAAGGTGTTATTTTCCTCAGATATCCCTCAAATGGTGGATTTGATAGATGATGGACGAAACGGGTATACCAATTCATTAGCAGATTTGGAGGGAATGGCTGATCGAATGGAAGAAATATATCAGAATGAAGTTCTCCGCAAATCAATAGGTAAACAAGCTCTTGCTACTTATGAAGAAATATATAATCCACGTAAAGTCGCAGCAAAATATCATGATATATATGAATCCTGTTAAAACTGTTAGTCTTGTATATGGTTATTCAGCACGTAATGCCGGTGATTTTGCTATAACACTTGGAGCGATAGACGTGCTACTCTCGTTTGGAATAAAAGTAAAACTTTTTTCTCGATACTCCCGAAGTAATTTGGATTATCACCAAGCTTTAGAAACTCTTAACCAGCGTTATGGCAATCACATAGAGGTTTTTGAATCTCCTTTTACGCTTGACAGAACCGATAGCATGATAAAAACACTGAAAAACTATACGGAAGGTCTTTTTACCATAATGGGAATAATACGTAAAAGAGGGTTTCGCCGACAATTACTTGATAGCGACATGATTATTTTTAATGGTGGAAATTTGTTCAGGTGTAATTCTATTATTGATTTTACTCGCTTATTGGCATTGATGTATCCATTACAAGTCGCACAGAAGAATGGTAAAAAAGTAATCATATTTCCGCAATCAGCATCTACTCTCAATAAGATAGGTAAATTATTATTATTTCCCATACTACGTAAGGCGCAGGTTGTGATGTTTAGAGAGAAACTTTCATATAAGAATCTCGAACACTTTATGCCAGCTGGCAATTTCTTTCAGACTATCGACTTGGCGTTTTTTATCAACAAGCAAAAAGCAAAGTCTATACTCTCTATTAATTGTGATAAACCGAATATTGCTATAACATTACGTTTTCATACGGTGGGTGATATTACTCATCTTCCTGATAGTGAGATAGCATATTGTCTTGACGAACTCGGTAAAGTAGTAGATAAACTGGGTGTAACGCATAATGTAATAGTGGTTGTACAGACAGAGAAAGATTATGAAACGTCACAAGCGTTTGCAATAAAGCATGGAGTAAAGTTGATAAAATCCCATAATGTGCTTGAACTGATAGAGGTATACAGAAATGTGGATTTACTCTTAGGTATGCGTTTACATTCCATTATCCTTGCGCTATCGGTCGGGACACCTTGCTTGGGCTTGTTTTACAAGCAATGGGGACTTAAAAACCCGGGAATGATGAGCTGTTTTAATATGCCGTATAAATTCTGGGAAGACAGACCCACAGCTGAGGATATAGAGCAAAATGTACAAACGTTAATTCAAAACAAGCAAATCCATACGAATACAATACTTGAAATAGTAAAAAAGGAAGAACATATGTTGAAAAGTAAAATTTCTGAAATAGTTCAGATACCATACGGGGGGGGTAAAATTTCATACATAAACGGGCGATCAGCCGCTTAGTTTCATTATGTAATCTAAATTTAAAGCGTAATGAAACGGAAAAAATTACTCGTTGTAGGCTCAATTCCCGATGAGAGCAACTTATTGAATTATGGAGGTGCGACGGTGTTGATGAAAAACTATCTTGACTATCTTGCCTCTCAGTCTGAATATGAATATAGGTTTGTACAAAACAACCGGTATTCAAATCTTCGCACTCGCCAGCGTAGTATGTGGCGCAATTATTCATACTTTTTCCCGGCATTTTTGTGGAGACTGTTTGGATGTGATATTGTAATGTTCAATTTTTCTGATCATGGTACAATTTATTATTTCCCATTATTGAGCAAAATAGCTCGTTTGGCACACAAAAAAGTCGTACTACGTAAATTCGGAGGTTCATTTGAGTTCTACATAAAGAAAATTGGTCAAACCCAATTACAACGGGCACTTGATGCTATCAGACAAACAGACTTGATATTCTTTGAAACCCAACAGGGTATTACGCACCTACAACAGTTAATAGGAAAGAGTGACAATATACATTGGTTCCCTAATGTGCGTAAAGCTTCAACAATACGAAAGAACCCCTCAGACTTTCATGGCAGATGTGTTTTCATGTCGCATATCAACAAAGAAAAAGGGATAGAAGATCTTATAGCGGTATCCAGACTGTTACCTTCGAATTATACCCTTGATATATATGGTGAGATAAAAGAGGATAAATATCGCAATATCAACTTCAACGAAAGCGGAATAACATACCATGGTGTTGTTTCTTCCGAACAGGTTTTAAAAACTTTAGTAGAATATGATTTACTGCTATTACCTTCTTATCGCGAGGGCTACCCGGGCATTATCATCGAAGCTATGTCTGTAGGCATTCCTTGCGTATCAACCTATGCAGGTGGAATACCTGAAATCGTAGAAGACGGTTACAATGGTCGTTTAGTAATTCCCGGTGATGTAGATGCGATAAAACAAGCTATCTTATCGATTAACGCAACAAACTATTCTCAATATTCAGGGAATGCCTTGAAGAAATTTGAAGAAGAGTTTGAATCTGATAAGACGAATAAACGCATACTTGAAATTATAATGCACTAAATCAAATGGCTAATAATATTCTTATTGTCAATACAATTAAACATCTTCGGTTAAAACAAATCTATTATCAATTATATTATAGACTATTTTCTCATAAGTTGATGGAATATAATGTTCCCCGGCAATCTTCATTGCGGATGGTCTCAGTTATCGCAAAGTGGTATTGTTACAATGTACCCAAGACATTTACATTCCTAAATCTTATAGGGGATTTTAAGTCATGGAATGATGTTAGTCATGGGATGCTTTGGGCATACAATCTGAATTATATGGATTGGTTGTTGCAACCTGACATGACTTTTGAACAAGGTTCAGAATGGGTTGAACGGTTTATAACTGATTTGCCAACAAACAGGATCGGTCTTGATCCTTATCCTATCGCACTGCGAAGCATCAACTGGATCAAGTTTATCGGCAGGCATCATAAAAAAGTGGAGAGCAATCGGTTGCAACGGTGGAACGATTCCCTTTATGCGCAATGTAAATTGCTCGAACGGAAACTGGAATACCAACTGCTTGGCAACCATCTTTTAGAAGATGCTTACGCTTTGTTTATCGCTTCAATTTATTTTTCCGATAAAAAAATGTATGACAAGGCATCCTGTCTGTTGTATAAAGAGCTTGATGAACAGATTTTGCCTGATGGCTCACATTACGAGCAATCACCGATGTATCACTGCATTTTGCTCGATAGGTTATTGGATTGCTATAATGCCTCGATTAATAGAGGTCATGAGAAAATGTGTGAGCTTTTGAAACTGTATGTGGTAAGGATGTTGGGGCATTTGGAGAGCATCGTGTGGAAAGACGATACGATTCCCTTACTTAATGATTCGGCATATGGGATAGCACCGACAGTTTCCGAATTGAGAGCATACGCCAAAAGATTGAAGTTGGAATGGACCCCTTTGCCTATGAAAGAATGTGGCTATAGGAAGCTTTGTTCAACACTTTTAGAGGCAGTTGTGGATGTGGGTAATATTACTGCGACCTATCAGCCGGGGCATAGTCATGCCGATACGTTTAATTATGAATTGCGAATTGATTGCAGACCGTTTGTTGTTGATACAGGTATTTCTACCTACAACAAGACTGCAAGAAGGCAGTACGAACGAAGTACGTCAGCTCATAACACCGTAACTGTCGGCAACAAGGATTCTAGCGAGGTGTGGGGAGGTTTCCGTATGGGTAAAAGAGCTAAAGTAAGAGTACTATCCGATACCGAAAATGAAATTATGGCAGAGCACGATGGTTTTAAAGGATGTATACATCAACGGAAATTCACTATTAACGATGATGTGTTTACAATAAATGATAAGATTGTCGGCAATAATATGACAGAATGTATCAGCTATATTCATTTCGCACCCGATATTGAGGTCCTTGCCATATCGTCAACTGAAATAAGAACCAACAGGGCTAATATCGCTGTATCTGGTGCAAATTCCATAGAAATTATAAACGATTTTGTATCAGTAGAATACAATCGCCTAGAACCTTCTAAGACGATAAAAATAGTATTTTGCAGAAATTTAACGTATCAAATATTTCAGGCATAAAATATGAAGATTTTAATTGTGTCGTTCTACTATTCTCCCGAGCTTGGGGCTGCTCCTTCCCGTATAACCAATATGGCTGAAGGGCTGAAAAGTCAGGGAGCGGAAGTGGATGTGTTAACTTGTTTGCCGAATTACCCTCAAGGACAAATATTCGAGGGTTATAGAGGCGTTTGTCAAAAAAGAAAAGATTAATGGCATAAACGTGTATAGATATTGGACTTATGCAACCGTGTCCAAGAATCCTTTTAAGCGAGCGGTAAGTATGATGTCATTTGCGACCATGTTATGGTTGTTTGCTTTTAAGATAAAGAAGATCCAGGGTTACGATAGGGTGATCATCCAAAGCCCTCCACTACCAGTGGCTGGTTCGGCCATCACGCTTTTCAAAAAAATATTCGGGCGCAAGACTCTTGTGAACATATCCGATTTATGGCCACTTTCTGCTGTTGAGCTTGGAGCAATGCGTGAAGGTGGGAAGATATATGATATTTTCGCGTGGATTGAACGTTATATTTATCGCAATGCAGACGGTATTTTCGGTCAGTCTGAAGAGATAATCCGGCATGTGAATCAATTTCCTTCGACAAAAAACAAGTTTGTATACCGTAATTTGCAGCAATATGCGGTTGCTGCTCAACCCAAAAGGAAGCACACGCCCTTTCGCATTGTATATGCCGGACTATTAGGTGTGGCACAAGATATATATTCAATTATCGAGAATATTCCGTTTCAGTCTATTGGCGCTGAGTTCCACTTGTATGGTGGTGGAAATCAGGCAGAAAAGATAAAAGAATATATAAATAAACATCCCGGTTGTTTCGTGTATTATCATGGATATGTAAAGAAAGAACAAATCGCCGAAGAGTTGTCAAGATACGATGCGTCAATTGTTCCACTTACCGTAGCAATCAAAGGAGCAGTGCCATCCAAAATATATGATCTCATACCTATTGGCATACCTATACTGTTTTGTGGAGGTGGAGAAGGGGCTGAGATCGTATCGAAATATTATTTTGGAATGGTTTCAAAGCCACATGATTTCAAACAATTACACAATAATATTATTGAGTTGATTAACCTTCCTGACGAAGAATACAGCACAATATCGAAGAACTGCCTGGATATGGCAAAAAATGAATTCGATTTTAACAAACAGATATATCGCTGTTACGATTTTATAAAATCAATCTGATGTAAAAATATAATTCAATGAAGAAAGTAATGTTGGTCTTCGGCACCCGTCCGGAGGCAATCAAGATGGCTCCGCTGGTGAAAGAATTCCAGAAACAGCCAGAACGGGTGGAAACTGTAGTATGTGTGACCGGACAACACCGGGAAATGCTGGACCAGGTATTGGATATATTCGATATTTGTCCAGATTATGACTTGAACATTATGAAGCAGGGACAAGACTTATATGACGTGACGTCCCGTGTATTGACAGGTATGCGTGATGTACTGAAAGAGGCAAGGCCGGATGTAGTGCTGGTGCACGGTGACACGACCACTTCTACTGCCGCTGCTCTGTCGGCCTTCTACCAACAGATTCCGGTAGCACACATAGAGGCAGGATTACGTACACATAACATCTATAGCCCATGGCCGGAGGAGATGAATCGACTTTTGACCGGACGACTGGCGACCTACCATTTCTCGCCTACGCCACTGAGTCGTAGCAATCTGATGCGGGAAGGTATTGACGATCGGAATGTCATCGTGACCGGGAATACGGTAATTGATGCGCTTTATTGGGTAGTGGATAAAATTAAGAGCGACAAGGCGTTGGATTGTGAATTGGTAGGGATACTGGCAAAAGCCGGATATGACGTGAGCCGTTTGAATGGTGGTAAGAAGCTGGTGCTGATTACGGGACATCGTCGTGAAAACTTCGGTGACGGATTCATCCATATGTGTACTGCTATCAAAGACTTGACAAAAAAATACCCGGAGGTGGACTTCGTTTATCCGATGCACTTGAATCCAAATGTGCGCAAACCGATACATGACGTATTTGGAGAGGAATTATCCGATTTTGGGAACATGTTCTTCATTGAACCTTTAGAATATCTGAGTTTTGTCTATTTAATGGAAAAATCCACTATAGTATTAACCGATAGCGGTGGCATACAAGAGGAAGCTCCAGGACTGGGTAAGCCGGTATTGGTGATGCGCGACACAACGGAACGTCCGGAGGCATTGGATGCAGGAACGGTAAAACTGGTAGGTACGGATTATAACAGAATAGTAAAGGAAGTATCTGTTTTGATTGACGATAAAGTTGCTTATGAAAAAATGAGCAAGGCAGTGAACCCTTATGGAGACGGGCTTGCTTGTGGACGTATTGTGAACGCATTGCTGTACAGAATATAAAAAGATATGAGATTGAACCTGAAACTCAGATTGTTGGCATTTGGAATATTCGTGGTCACACCGGTTTTGTATGCTACAGGAAGTAACAAAGCTAAAAGTGGAAATTTTTGTCGGTACAGAATTGTATTATCGAAACATTCTCTACAGTAATATTTATGAAAATGTTTGTAAATGTGATTTCAGGTTTGAAATGTAATATGGACAGGTGGTGACAACTGGCGGGGCGGACTATCGTTTCGATTTGCAAAGATTATGGAAACTGCTATAGGAAGATCTGTTTGAATATAGCGGTGTACTTTCCAAAGAATGGGACTGAAACGGAAAAACATTTCTGAAAATCAGTGGTGATTTGTTCGGCAAGGAACATTACGGATTGGATATCAAATGGATGTATCCAGTAAATTACTGGATACAGAGTGGAATACAGTAAGATGGAACGGGTGACTGGACAAGCCGGAGTAAACGTCTATTGGGGAAAAATAAATACAGAATTCCGGTTGCATGGAGAATGGTACTTTTGTACGAAGATTATGGTGTGATGGCTGAATCTATACCTAATATCGTATGGTGGCAATATAGTGACTAGGGTAAAGGAAACGGTAACTTTAAGGTGATGATGATTCCGCTTTATAAGCGGAAAACGAGAAAAATGCAGATTCGTCCGGCTTCTAATTTCAGATAGGTGCATAACATTCAGGGATTACCATATGTTGTCATCATTAACTTTGGAAGAGAACGAGCGTGAGGGGGCACTTTGACCGTAATCGTCTGCAATATGATTTTGGATTTTAGTATGAAGAAAAAGGAAATGGAAAATAAAGAATTTCTTGCGTATGGGTATTTTTTGGGGGGGATTTTTATTGTTTGGACTTTTTCCTATTTTGGGGGTAGCATATAACAGTATGAGTGAATTAATCCATATTTTCAGTGTGGATATAAATAACACTGGGAATACTCAGATTGGTGAGCGTTTTTCCCCAAGAAATCATCTTATCCAAGTTTTTGATTATAAGGGGAAGTTCTCTATATAAATCTGCTATAAAAGTAACAAGGATGCCTACAGTTGTTGTCCGTTTTGAACCTAATAAGAAAAATCCCGAGCGTGGTACAGTTTATTACCGTATCTACAAAGGGCACAACCGACGTATGGAGTTTTCCTCCCGTCTTCATTTGTTAGCTTCTTCTTGGGATGAAACCGCAAGGACAGTCCGGGAAGAGCATCCCGAAGCCGATCGCTTCCGTGCACAGATGGAAGCTGATCTCCGGCTTTTGAACCAAATTATAGCAGAAAATGCGACCGACCGTCTGACGATGGGCGATATGGTTGCTCTTTTTAAACGGTGGAGGATAATCATCAAATAAGAGGGTTTTCTGGCAGCAGCCATCAATGATATGGATGTCAGAATTATCTTGTTCATAGTCTATGTTGAAAAGGTAGTTGCATTATTTGTGTCGCTCAAACTACTATGTTTATGGGTACGGAAGCTACTTGTAGTAAGGAAGGTGTTGTATTAAAGAAGCTTATCAACCTTTCATTTGATATGATAGATGTGGCAGAAGTTATTATTGTTAGAAAGTTAGCAAATGTGGATGTAATAGAGAGTAGTTCTTCAGAAGTCGGCAGCTTTAGCCAAGGCGAGTTTGACAATCTGTATGGCTGCAAGAATATGCAGATGAGCAATACAAATAAAGTAGTAAAATTGATGCTGTAACCGGACTCTGAATGTACAGTTGCACTAGATTTTGGCTCACCGTATCAAAGGAAACAAAGTGACTACCGCAACCAATGGTTATCCGTTGAATGTACCCCTTTGTTGGTACAGTCTTGACTCTGAGCAGAAGCCAGTAATTGACCACTATTACCACCTCTTGTAACGGTAAATTTGTCAGCGGAAATGTGTATGGAAATGTAGGTGTGGTCGTAATTACTTAATAATCGCCGGCCGAATGGAAGTACAAACGGATTAACTGTCTGATTTATAATTTTTTATTAAAAATCCTTGCCATAACTTTTTATTGATAGGTTAAGTAGGGATTCTTTTTTATAAACAATGCGCATGGCACTTCAGCCTTGTGATCCCCTTATGCAAGCTTATGAATAAAAATGGTATGCTTTGAAAGTTTTCTATAATCGCTTTTCGGAAATCGAGAACACATTGTCACATGATGGGATAGAAAGTTATATTCCTATGAAGACCAGAAACTATCCCCAACTAAGTGGGGAGATTATCACATTACGAAACCTCCTTTTTTAATAGTATTTGTTAGGATGTTGGGTATATTTATCAAACGTTTGTATTTACAATAAACTAATTAATATTTTTTATAAGCCATTTGATTTAATTAACTGCTGTAAAGTTGATTAATTGTTAGTTATATTGCATTTCTGCAATAAACTTTTAACTTACATTTCTTTTTGATAGTTCTGATAATATATTCTTTGGTATTTTCTGCCAGTTGCACGCATTTCTTTTGTTTTCCCAGAATGATTTGTGTTAATGTTTCTATATTACAATGTTTTTTTTTAATGTGTTGTATATTGGTCTATATATAGTTTATTCTGTTCTTTTTTTCGTATAATGATTCTTTTTTAAATATTTATTATAGTTTTGTAATGACAACTAATAATGCGTTTTTCATTTATTAATTTTTGAATGCCGTGAGGTATTATAATTAATAAAAATGTTTGTGTATAGAATTGGGCAGGGTTGGTAAATCCTGCCTTTTTTAATACCGTATTTCAGAATAGTTTTAGCAAAACAAAATTAATCTCTAATTTTGTAGCATTTATATTGAATTAAATATTATTCTAAACAGTAAAAAACGTTTACTGATAAAAATTGTTTAGATGCTATTGTTCGTGATGAATAATAGCATTTTTTATATAATAATTTTTTCATATATCTTTTTTAAGGATTACGGTCTTATTTGAAGAAGGAATGGAATATAACACTAATAATTACATCACAAAAAAAAATTAAATCTAAAGAACTATTTTATAGCAAATGGAGAAATGGTATTTATAAATATGAGTTTCGAAGAAATAGAATCATGAGTACAGGAATCACTAGACGAATGCACTTCAGGAATGGTACAGTTCAGAGTCAAGGAAATTGGTGAGAAGGAAGTCAGGATGTTTTTTATCAGGAACTTTCTTGTGACTCTAATAATAGTCTATGATGAAGATAGGGTTTTGATTACAGGAATGGAAATCGGAGTATTTCAAAGGACAGAAGTTGGAGGCTATTCCTTATTGTTTCCACTTAATTTTGCGAAAAAAAGTTATATACAGATATAACAGCATTTATCAGGTCCTATAAGTTGTTGTTTATGGAAATAAGACAGAAAGTTGAGTACATTGGTTTGAGAACTTATTCGGACAGGATTTTAATGCAGATAATCTTCTAGAAGTTATGAATGTATTGGTAGCATGTGAAGAAAATTAGGTCATAATGTCTGTAGTTGTGATCTTCAGGAGTGTAGCGATAAATGTCCTGAATATCATTTCAAGGGATATATGTTTGATGTAATAGCCAATTGTGGGGAATTTTGGAGAATGGTACTAAATACTTCTTTGGCGGTAATTGGGATTTGGTTATAGCCTATCTTCTCTGTACCTTTCTTGCTGTTTCAGGTGCAAGATGGTATTATCACTTTGATGGTAAAAGCTTTTCGATAGATCAACGTTGCTCACATCCGAAATTCCCTGATAGAGCTAAAGACTGTGAAGAGGCAATTCTGTTCTTCATGGATGTTTCAAAGATAGGAGTGAATAAACTAGTTATAGAAAATCTGATTGGTATCATGAGTAGCAGATGGAGGAACCTTACTAGATTATAGGATTTTGGATATTTGGTCATGAAGCTAGTAAGAAGACTTGTTTGTGGTTGAAAAACTTACCTTTCCTAGTTCTGACAAATGTAGTCGGGAAAGGTGAGGTCTATGTTTCAAAGAGTGAAAACAAATCTTCTAGATGGTTTACTGATATATTCTTCTTGGGAGTATCAGCGGAAGAGAGAAGAAGGTTGAGAAGTAAGACCTTGCCTGGGATAGTAGATGCAATGGCTGATCAATGGGGAGGCAGGATTATAGCAGCGTAGAAAATAGCTGGTTAAGAATTTGATGATATAATTGTGGAATATCCGGGGAAGAGCATATTTATAACGCCACAACTTTCATTGTTTCCCCGAAAATCAAGGATCGGCAAGGAAACTTGGTGTTGGCTAGATCAAGGGAATGTCGGTGAATGCGGATTATAAGAGAGTGGTGATGAAGTTGGTATATTAGTAAGGATCCTATTTTTACAGGGAAGTATTGTAGGTAATGTATGGTGCTTCTCTTCTTTTGTTGGTAAGGGATTGCGGAGATTCATCAGATTATGTTATCTTTGCAATATAATACAGATTTTTTTCTATATTTACCAATCCGTCAGGCTATGAAGTGTGATGGAGTTTTTGTTATTGTTATTAATTTATCCATCAGTCTGTTTTGTTCACAGGCTGGTGGATTTTTTGTTTTTCATAGAATACGATTTATTGAATAATCTGCTTATGAAATGTGAATTCGTATTATAATAAGGTATATTAGGTTTAACTCCGTTTCATATAACAGTTTGAAAAATGATTATTTTACGAGATTCTATATTTTTTTATAGGAAAAATGTACAAAGTTTCAATAAAGTATGTATCTTTGCGCCTAGATAACATTTCATTCTATTAAAAAACAGGAAAAAACGAATCCGTAGACAACATTTTACAATGGTGTATGTGGCGGAGGAAAATTAAAGAAATAAAGACAGTATGGAATATCTATTTCTAAAACGTAAGGAGACCAATTCCACTTCTCAAAGACAGAAGAATTTGCTCTTTAAAGCTGCTGAAAAGCACTGGAAGGAGGAAGTTGTCATGAGAAATAGATGCAAAAGAGAAATAGATTGCTTGATTTACAAGACTTTGCTTTACCAGCTGGAAATAAGAATGGTGTTTTTGGATTCAGAATTGTCCTTAAAAAAGTTGAGTGTTATGATTGATACAAACCAGACCTATCTTTCTAATGTAGTGAACAGATATTTTGAATGTAATCTGAAAGGATTGTTGAACAGGTATCGGGTAGAATATGCGAAGGAGTTGTTGCAAAATGGCTATAGTACTTTGGAAAATCTTCCGAAGAAATGTGGTTTCGCTTCAAAAAGTCCTTTTTATACAGCTTTCAAAAAAGTAACAGGAATAACTCCCATACAATATATGACAAGATTTAGACAAAGTAATTAAGCCTTTTATAAAATATGTATAACCAATTTTAGTTTTTAAATTTATAAATTTAAAGTTTTAATTATGAACAAAAAAGTTTTTAAGTGCAATCCTGTTCGGAGCCTTGATGGTTTCGTCAACAGGAACATTTGTATCTTGTAAAGACTATGATGACGACATCGAAAATTTACAAGGTCAAATCAATGCCAATGCCGAAGCTATTAAGACCATTAATGACCTTGTCGCTAAGGGGTCTGTTATCTCTAGCGTTGAGCCTACTGCTAATGGCATCATTATTAAATTGAGTGATGGAAAGTCTTACACTATTGAAAACGGAAAAGACGGTAATGACGGTAAGCCTGCTGACGTTTGGACTATTGGAGAAGACGGATTCTGGTACAAGAATGATCAAAAGACAGAGTATAAGGCTGTAGGTTCCAATGGAACTAACGGTGCTGATGGCGTTAATGGTGGCTTTTACCGTCCCAATACTGCTACAGGAAATTTTGATTATGTCGTAGTGGGTAAAGATGGAAAAGAAACTGTGACTGACAGTGGTATCGCTTGGAAAGTTGGCGGAAACAACATCACAGCTGTAGTGACAGACGGAGATGTTATTTTGCAAGGCGTTCCGGGTATTCCTGATGGAAAAGTGGTTATTCCACGTAATAACGTTCTTCGTTCATTGGTTTTTGTTCCTGAAGTTTATGTAGAAGGTATTCCCGGTATGCGCTATTATAATGTAGCTTACACACGTCAGGATTTGGATAAGAAAAATACTAAAAACGAAGCGTTTAAAGATATAAAAGATGGTGCGGTTGAATTGAACAGAGGAATTTTGGCACAATATCATGTCAATCCGTCTTGTGTTAACAAGTCAGAATTACAAGTTTTGAATCTGGCTACACGTAATGTGCCTTATCTGACAGCACGTTCGGCTGATTTTGAAGCTAAGGCAACATATAAGGATTTTAAGGACGGACTTTTGACTGTTGGTATAGAGTTAGGTAAAGGGGTTTCTTCTTGGTTGGACCAAAATACCAATGATTCCGTTCCTGTAGCTGCGTTGCAGGTAATCCGTGAAGGCAAAGATACTATTACATCTGACTATGCGACTCTTTATAAAGCAGCTGTGAAGAATGTAAGAATCGCCAATCCGAATGCGAAAGCTGAAGAACATTACCGTTTTGCAATCAATGATAACACTTTGAAATCTAAAGATTCCAAGGTTGTGTTGGGAGACAAGATTGTATGGAATGAAACTCCTCAAGATTATAAGGATTGTGATACAACTTTGGTTGACGGCTCTTCATTAGATTTGATGAGTCTTGTTTCTGCTCATGGTTTGATGGAAAATCAGGATTGTGCAAAACTTGACACCGAAACATATGGTTGGATATGGAAATTTGAAGTGGTAACAGGTTATGTCTTAGGCGCAAACAAAACTCCGCAGGATAAATTTGTTGCTTTGGAAGCTGACGGACATACTTTGAAAACTACGGTTTATGGTGATGATAGTCAGGGTGCTGCTATTGGTCGTACTCCGATTATCCGTGTTACTTTGATTGATGAAGCTGGCAAGATTGTATCAGGAGCTTATATCAAACTTCAGATTGTAAAAGAGGATGTTCCTTCAAGAGAACAGATTGAAATTGATTTGGGTGGAGCTAAATTCTCTTGTGCTGGTTATACAGGTACGGTAGATACGAAGATGATGAATCAGTTGATTTATAATGTTGTTGGTATGAGCAAGGATGCTTTCCACAATCATTTCGATGTCTTCAAAGCTTACAATGCTCCGGCAGAAGGAATTAACAAAGCTAATGTTGGTGAGGTTGAACAGAAAGAGGATACAGAAGCTATCAGTGGAAGAAGCTATAACTTGATTTGGACAGCTACCGATATGGAATTGTGGAACAATGCAGGCAAGGTTATGACTCA
>OIEZ01000033.1_pt1 | contig 47990 bp, 31 predicted proteins | sample 1581941 | NCBI WGS metagenome assembly OIEZ01 (sample SAMN04414078, study PRJEB24778) | human gut metagenome | material: faecal | host: Homo sapiens | reverse complement strand
CTTCAATATCACAATCATTCATCTCAAAACAGATTCCGCCAAAATGACCCATACCTATATTTATTAATAAAGAAGGAAAATGACAATTCAATACAGTACAAAATCTGCTCAAATACCATTAACAATAGATACCGAATATACTATTTTGAACTAAAAAGAACATTTTATCCCGAAAAGTTTTTGTAATATCAGAGTTAATCGTATTTTTGTGTACAATTTTGGTGTAGTGATGACAGAAGAAGAAAAAAAGTTATTGAAAACCTTTGAAACGCAACTACGGCATTTGATATATATCCACGATGAATTAAAGCGTGAAAATGCCGAATTGAAGAAGCTTCTTGATATGGAAAAGCTAAAAAATGAGAAGGTACAGGCTCAATACGATGAATTGGAAGTCAGCTATACGAACCTAAAGACAGCTACGGCAATCACCCTTAACGGCAGCGACGTAAAAGAGACGAAGTTGCGATTGTCAAAATTAGTGCGTGAAGTCGATAAATGCATCGCTTTGTTGAATGAATAAAGAAGGAGATGTATGAACGATAAGATAAAAATAAACCTGCAAATAGCAGACTCAAACTACCCGTTAACCATCAACCGAGAGGAAGAACAAACGGTACGGGAAGCCGCCAAGCAGGTAAATATCAGGCTTAATAAGTACCGGGAAGTATACAAAAATCTGGAACCGGAAAAAATTATTGCCATGGTAGCCTATCAGTTCTCGTTAGAGAAACTGCAATTAATGCAACGTAACGATACCAGCCCCTATGTGGAGAAGGTAAAAGAACTAACTGAATTGCTGGAAGATTATTTTTAAAGAGGAATAAGAACGACCGGCCATTCGCTGATAAGAGAGAAACAACCACGCACTGCACAATATCCAAGCAAAGCCCTGCTTGGATATTTGGCGGTGCGTTTTTATTTATATACTTAAATTAAATGTAGAATGATAGCAATAATAGCAACAGCAATTGCTTGCTTCATCGTAGGAGGATTACTTTCATACATACTATTCCGGTATGCACTGAAATCCAAATACGACAACGTCCTGAAAGAAGCGGAGACGGAAGCTGAAGTAATTAAGAAAAACAAGCTGCTGGAAGTGAAGGAGAAATTCCTGAACAAAAAGGCGGATTTGGAAAAGGAAGTGGCACTGCGTAATCAGAAGATCCAGCAGGCGGAAAACAAATTGAAACAGCGTGAATGGTACTCAGCCAGCGTCAGGAGGAAATCCAGCGCAAGAAAATGGAAGCCGAGGCTGTAAAAGAAAACCTGGAAGCGCAGCTTGTTATTGTTGACAAGAAGAAAGAGGAACTGGACAAACTGCAACAGCAGGAAATCGAGAAACTGGAAACAATCTCCGGACTGTCTGCCGAAGAAGCAAAAGAACGTCTGGTAGAATCACTGAAAGAAGAAGCTAAAACGCAGGCTCAATCATTCATCAACGATATTATGGATGATGCCAAACTGACTGCCAGCAAAGAAGCAAAACGTATCGTTATCCAGTCTATCCAACGGGTAGCTACGGAAACTGCAATAGAAAACTCCGTAACGGTATTCCATATCGAATCGGATGAAATCAAAGGACGTATCATCGGACGTGAAGGACGTAATATCCGTGCTTTGGAAGCAGCCACCGGTGTGGAAATCGTTGTTGATGATACTCCGGAAGCAATCGTTCTTTCCGCATTCGACCCGGTTCGACGTGAAATTGCCCGTCTGGCACTGCATCAGCTTGTGACCGACGGACGTATCCACCCCGCACGCATCGAAGAAGTAGTGGCTAAAGTACGTAAACAAGTAGAAGAAGAAATCATAGAAACCGGTAAACGTACAACGATCGACCTTGGTATCCATGGTCTGCATCCTGAACTGATCCGTATTATCGGTAAAATGAAATATCGTTCTTCATATGGACAGAACCTGTTGCAACATGCACGTGAGACAGCCAATCTCTGCGCTGTAATGGCATCGGAACTGGGTCTGAACCCGAAGAAGGCGAAACGTGCCGGATTGTTGCATGATATAGGTAAAGTGCCTGATGAAGAACCGGAATTGCCACACGCATTGCTGGGTATGAAACTCGCAGAGAAATACAAAGAGAAACCGGACATCTGCAACGCTATCGGTGCTCACCACGATGAGACGGAAATGACGAGTCTGTTGGCTCCTATCGTACAGGTTTGTGATGCTATATCCGGTGCACGTCCGGGAGCACGCCGCGAAATCGTAGAGGCTTATATCAAGCGTCTGAATGATCTCGAACAATTGGCGATGTCTTATCCGGGTGTAACCAAGACTTATGCAATCCAGGCAGGACGCGAACTCCGCGTTATCGTTGGTGCGGATAAGATTGACGACAAGCAGACAGAAAGCCTGTCCGGCGAAATCGCTAAGAAAATCCAGGATGAGATGACTTATCCGGGACAAGTGAAGATTACCGTCATTCGTGAAACACGTGCGGTTAGCTTCGCCAAATAAAAAATCAGAATACAAAAAGGATTCAATAGATGAAGAGGGCGAAGCAATTCGCCCTCTTTTAATATACACTGTAATTAATACTTAGCAGATTATTCATTTTTACCCCGTAAACATCAATCTATGAATAAGTTTCAATTCGAAGTTTGTGCCAATTCAGTAGAAAGCTGTCTGGCAGCACAAAAAGGCGGAGCCAACCGGGTAGAACTATGCGCAGGCATTCCGGAAGGCGGAACAACTCCTTCTTATGGAGAAATTTCCGTAGCACGTGAGGTTCTCGATGCAACTCGTTTGCACGTCATTATCCGTCCCCGGGGCGGTGACTTCCTCTACTCTCCTATCGAAGTAAAGGCAATGCTGAAAGATATAGAAATGGCCAAAACAGCTGAAAGCTGACCAATGGTATTGCTATCCTCCCCGTAATGTTCATCAATACAACCTGCAAGAAACAGTACACATATAACTGTCGAGCCCAATAATCCAATTAATGTTTTTTCATAGTCCGTCACTTTTTTATTTTATTGTCATCTGTAATGGAGTACAATCCTTATATTGGTCCCATCACCTGCACCTTGCTCCTTCCGCTTCCGGTCTTCACCACCTGCACCTGCGCAGGGATACGTTCCATCATCTCCGCCACATGGGAAATCACCCCTATCTTACGCCCTTGCATCTGCAACCGCTCCAAAGCATCCATCGCAATGCGCAGAGTGTCCATATCCAGCGATCCGAAACCTTCGTCAATAAACAACGACTCCACATTCATCCGGTTGGAGGACAAGGAAGACAAGCCCAATGCCAAAGCGAGAGATACCAAGAAAGATTCCCCGCCCGAAAGGGAATGGACACTACGCACCTCACCCATCATATCAAGATCCACAATCTGCAAGGCCAGCGTGTCAGGAATGCGTTGCAGTTCGTAACGGGGGGCAAGGTCTTGCAAATGCCTGTTGGCATAAAGCAAAAGGACATCAAGCGTATAACCTTGGGCTATTTCCTTAAACTTGGCGCCAGTCTGGGAACCGAACAGTTCGTTCAGTTTCGCCCAATTCTCGTAGATAGAGTTTTTTCCTCCAACTCTTTCTCGATGCCGGCTATGCGCTCCTTACCTTTTATATGGTTCTGTATCGTCACCTCTATTTGGGCCAAACGTCCGGTTTCCATTTCTTTGGCAGCAGTGCAGGCAGTCAATGTTTCAATCAGCGACTCCTTGTTTTCCATGGTATCCGGTTTCAGAGGAGCTTGCTGATGCTCCTCCCTTTTCTGCCTTCGCTCCGCAAGGATCGCCTGAAGAGTGGTTTCCTTCTCTTTCAGTGTGCCCAACGCTTGTTTCTCAGCCAGTATCCAGCTTTTGTCTTTGGAAAGCAATTGTTCCAACTCGGCATACGTTTCCTTTTGAAGCGTGAGCCACTCGTTTATTTTCAGTTCGTCTTGTTGCAAGACAGCAGTCAGACGGACTAATTCCTTTTCCAACTGTGCGGTCTGCCCTTTGTAAGATTCCGCCTGCACAGTTAAAGAATGATGCAAGTTCATGGCTTTTTCCAGTTGTTGTTCCAGTTCCTTTTGCCGTCTTGCATGGGTTGCAACCACTGTTTCGGTGGATTCACCATTCAGCAGGGAAGACCGCAGACGAGCACGTTCGTTCAATTCTGCCTGCTGTCTTTCTTCTTTTTGTTTCTTTTCTTCGTACAAACCAATGGCATTGGCTTCTTCTTTTTTCAAACTATCTCTTTGGGCTGATTTTGAGGTAAGAGCCTCTTTTATTTCGGTCTGCTCTTGCAAACGGGCATTCCATTGCCTGCCAAATTGCTGGACATAATGTTTCAATGTGCCCTGCTCCAACAAATCTTTCCAATTGGGAATAATGGATACGTATGTTTCTACTTTTTTCAGCGTATCATCAACTTGCGCCACATAATTTTCAATCAATGCGGAAAGACGGGCCATCTCCAGTTGGCGGGCATTCAGCGTGTTTTTCAGTTGTTCCGTTTCTTTAGCAACCTGTTCTTTCGCACGGTTCAGTTCCTCTTCCTGCAAGGATTGGACATTGGTCTGTTCCCTCATCGGATGATGGAAACTCCCGCAGACCGGGCATGGCTTTCCTTCCTCCAACTGCTCACGAAGCAACAGCACCTCTGCCGGCAACAGTCGGTTCAGACGCTCGGCTTCCTGTTGTACCGATTTTAACCGCTGTTCCTCCGCTTCACTCGCTTTCTTTACTTTATCCAGCAGTTGACGGTTCGATACGCTTTGCGCCCTTGCCATTTCCAGATTAGTAAGCAAGCTGGTAATCAGTTCAACGGCAGGAATCAATTGGGAATAAGCGGTATATCGTTCAAACCAGGTTTGCAAGGCGGTTTGCTTCTCCATCAACAAACTTATATCCTTCTCTGTCTTACAAACGGATTGACGCAGATTATCTTTAGCCTGCAATGCCAAAGCCGCTTCTTTCTGACTTTCCGCTAATTGCTTTCTATTTTCCACCAACTGCACATCCAATGCTCTGGCTTTATCCAATTGCGGTTCTTGCTGCGACAAATAGGTCTTAAATTCCGCCAGTTCTTTCTGAGCGGCTTCCCACTGCACGTTCGCGGAAGTCTGTAAAGCCGCATTCTGCCGGATGGCAACCTCTATTTCGCCTAACCGGGAACGACCGGCATCTATCTGCTTCCGGGCGTTACGCTGTTCCATATACACATCGCGGATATCCTGAGCCTGCTCTATACGGGCCAACAGTTCATAACGCGGACGGGCGACTTCTATTTCTTTTCTGATGCCGGAAAGTGATTCTTCCGCCTGTATGCATCCTGTATGCAAGCGTCCTTCTTCTTCCAGCCATTTCAACTTGCCGGACAACGCCTCCTCTTTCTTCTTCGAAACGGACAAGCGGACTTGTAATTCTTCCTTTTCAGCCGAAAGTTGCTGTAATTGCTCATCTGTCAGCAACTCAATGCCTTTGATACGTTCCTGCAATAATTTATATTCACTTTCCGCCCGCTTGGTGCGTTCATAAATAGAAGCAGAGATACGCGAGTAAATTTCCGTTCCGGTCAGTTTTTCCAAGATTTCGGCTTTATCAGGCTGACGAGCCTTCAGGAAGGTAGCAAAATCTCCTTGAGCCAGCAACACAGAGCGGTTGAACTGTTCGAAAGAGAGTCCGATCAGTTCACTGATGCGGGATAATAATTCGGTCTTCGTCCCTTGCTGTTCCACTCCGGAAGTAAGGTTGGTCAACGTCATTTCCACTTTTTGCAAGGAACCGCTAACCTTCCCACGCGAACGTCGCACCGTCCAGCGTGAACGGAACACCTCTCCTGTCAAAGCGACGAAATCCACTTCCGAATACCCCTCGGCAGTACCCCGGCGAAGGATGGAACGGCTATCGTTCTGTGCAATTCCTCTGTCGGCAACATCCATGACAGAGACGTTATTCTCTTTCGCCTTGTTCATACGTGGCGTACAGTCAAACAAAGCCAGACACAAAGCATCCAGCAAGGTTGATTTTCCGGCTCCGGTACTGCCCGTAATGGCGAATATACCTGCCGAACACAAAGGTTCGACGGTAAAGTCTATCATAAATTCACCTTCCAATGAAGCCAGATTCTTTCCTCTTATCGCTACTATTTTCATACTCCCGCCTCCTTGATTACACTTTCCAGCAATTGTTTCATGGTATCGGGCATCTCCGTCCCTCCATATTTCCGTTTAAAGACATCCAGTGCCATATCCAGCGGACGGATGGTTTGCAACTCCTCGTAGGAAGTGGCGACAATGCCGCTTGCCTTTTTTTGTGGAAGCATAGCGGCGATGCGTGCCAGGCGGACCGCTTTTCCTTTCAACGCTTCCTCTATCTTATACTTATAAGAAGGTTCCGGCTCGGTCATCAAAATCTTTATTTCCAGATAGGGTGACCGCAACGTGACATCCCCATCGGGCAAATCGCCGATGGCTTGCAGCACTTCTTCCAGCGGACGGGCCTGACGAGGAATACTCATCACGCCGGCTAGCGGTTCAAATGCCAATCTCTCTATGCCGGTACCCTCAGCACTTATCGTTATCATGACCACTCCCGAAGCATTGTTCCTCTCAGCAAAAGACATGGGCATAGGAGTTCCGGAATAACGCACATTCTCCCGATGGGACACACGCTGGGAGCGATGCAGATGCCCCAATGCAGTATAGGCGATAGCCTCATCAAAAGCATCGGGGGATACACATTCCAAGCCTCCGATAACGGTACGTTCCGAACGGTCGTCCTCCGAGATTTCCGAGCCGGTGGCTTGCAGATGTCCCATGGCGATAACGGGAAGTCCTTTCTCCTTCACTTCATTGAAAAGCTGCTCATAAAGCAGTTGGACTCCTTTTGAGTAATTTTCAGCCGAAGGATAATCCCCCTGACGCAGATAGGGAACGGCAAGGCAATAGGCGGTCACTTCCCCTTCTGTGTAAAGGGGGACAATGAGGTGTTGCAAGTCTATGTCACCTTCCGCATTGCGGCGCACGACACCGCGAACGGTGACATTCATATTCTCCAACAGGGGATTGGGAGCCTCCAGACGGGCTGCCGAGTCATGATTTCCGGCAATGATGATAATTTGCAAAGAAGGGTTCTCGGACGTAACTTCTCTTAGAAAACGATAATACATTCGTTGTGATTCCGCCGAAGGATTCGGGCTATCGAATACATCACCTGCTATCAACAATACATCTATTTCATGCTGTCTTATCTGCTGTTTCAGCCATTCCAAAAAATGGAGATGCTCTTCCCGCCGGTCGTATTCATAAAAAGTCTGGCCCAGATGCCAGTCTGCTGTATGGAGAATTTTCATTAGCTGTTCGGTTTGTTTCCTGCAAAAATAGGAAAACTAAATGAAAAAAGGTATTTCTTTTAGGTACAACCTCTAAATGAAAACTATTTTTCATGCAGAAAACAAGCAGACATGCCACCTTTTCGCTATCTTTGCCATACGAGATAAATAATAAGAAGAAAGGAGAACGTCATGAGTACAATCACATTGGAATCAATACAAAACGAACTGATTCGGGAAATCCTGGACATCAAGAATGTAAAGGTGTTGGAGTCTGTAAGGAAGACTCTTGTTCATGCTAAAAAGGAAATGGAATCTGTTTCTACCATGGTGGCAGAGGATGAAGAACCCTACATGACCAAAAGTGAAATAATGGACGGGCTGTCCGAGGCTTGCAAAGACATCAAACTGATGCGTGAAGGAAAGCTGAAAGGCCGTCCCATAGAAGAATTGCTCAATGAACTATAAAATCAAAGTATATCGCCACTTCGAAAAAGAAGTTAAGAAACTTTCCAAGCGATATAAATCATTGAAGCAAGACTTGACAATTTTAGCCGCAGAACTCATGCAGAACCCTGACATGGGTACTGATTTAGGCAATGGCCTACACAAAGTACGCATGAGTATAGCATCAAAAGGAAAAGGGAAAAGAGGTGGAGCAAGAGTGATCACTCTCATCGCCACTCTATCCAAAGAAGAAAAAGAGATTGGCTTACATTTCATTTATGATAAATCAGAGCGTGAGAATATCACTGATAAAGAGTTACAAGCGGTCTTGAAAGACAACGGAATTATCTGAAAAGACGAACCGGTCATGCCAACTGAGGCATGGCCGGTTCGTATATCTATCATCATTCAGCCACCAGCCGCACCTCATAAATATGCGGAGTCACTTTCTCATTTCCTTTACCGATCTTTATCTCCAGTTGCTCATTGGATTGCATAGATGCAGGTACATCAAATATCCCAACCGATACATCCGAAACCGGTTTACCAGCCAATCGTCCTACTTCCTGCCCGTTTATCCATACTTTTGCATCCTTACGAATCTCGGGACGGAACCGGATACGCACTTTATTGACCTGCTTTCCGTTCGTCTTCATACGATAACTGAACCAACCGGCCGCCTCACGCCAGTGAATCCCTTCATCATCCCCCGTACGGGAATTCTCCATCCGGATGAAATGGTCGCTTTCCGGTTGTTGTTCCCCACAAATCACTTTATCGGCGGTCATACCATCCAATGCGGCACGCTCCTTTTCCTCTTTTGCCAACTGTTCCTGCCTTGCCTGCAACTCCTGTACGGACAGCACAGGCCAATAGACCATATACCGGCACTCGTATAAACGGAAAAACGGTTCCACAGTCATACCCTCATAGCGTTCGGGATAAACTCCGGACAATGTAAATGTCAACGGCTTACCTTCCACTTTTTTCAGATGAGAAAGAAGATTGTTCTTATCCCCCACAATGACAGGCATCGTTTGTAAAGGCAGGCGCGGTCCGGCAGCAATGTGTCCGCCACGACTGTCATCGGCAAACATGCCATCCTGATTTTGCTTGCCCAACCGGGCGGCCAGCACAATCGGTCCGTATAAGATGGAATAGTTGGCAGAACCATCCGGCAGTGCAATGGCACGCAAATGCATCGGCAGTTCCAGCCTTACTTTGTCACCTTTTGACCAAGTACGGTTCAGGCTAACATATCCCTCTTTGACCGTTACGTTCTGCCGTTTACCATTAACAGACAAGCGTAATGCTTCCGGCTTCGTCCATTCGGGAATACGGAAAAGAAGGGTAAATTCTTTCTTTCCCTTTTCCGGAGAAATAACAAGAGTACTCCCCTCCTCATCGGGAAAAGCCGTCTGTTGCTCAATTTGGGTATCTCCCCAGCGCAAGGTAGACGGAATGAAAAGATTGACATACAGATTATTATCCTTGTGTCCATAAATCATTTCACCATAACGGGCATGATTTTCCATCCCCGATCCCACACAACACCAGAAACTGGTCTGAGGCTGCGAATAGACCCTGTAATGACCGGCACGCATCGGGGTAAAATAAACAAATCCGCCTTGCACAGGATCTTGCGTGGAAAGGATATGGTTATAAAGCGCCCGTTCGTAATAATCCATAAAATGAACGTCCGCACTCGTTTCATACAGCATTTTTGTAAGGCGGAGCATATTGTAGGTGTTACAAGTCTCAGGCCCCTGCTCGCTGGTGAGCATACTGCTGAAATCATCAGCCGGATGAAAATGCTCACGCACACTGTTACCTCCGATGGTGATGCTTCGATGGTTTACCACTGTTTCCCAGAAATAGCGGGCGGCCTCGCTCCAATCTCGGTTGCCTTCCAAATCGGCAATACGTTTGAAACCTATCACTTTCGGTATTTGGGTATTGGCGTGCATACCAGTCAGTTTATCCTCCTGTCTCAACAAAGGCTGCAACACGGTGTGATGAGAAAATTGATGAGCCAGTTTCAAATAGCGTTTGTCGCCGGTGATAGCGGCCACATCGGCAAATGTTTCGTTCAGCCCTCCATGTTCGCTGCGCAACATTTCCTGTATCTGTTCATCGCTCAACTTGGATACCAGACGAATCATCCAGTCCGTGAGTTTCACCAACATTTCCTTTGCCTCCCGGCTATCGGTCTGAAGAGTTGCATCACGAAGGCCGGCATATATTTTATGAATATTGTAAAGAGGAACCCAGCGGTCGTTCAATCCGAAACCGGACGCGCGAATGTTTCCTTCCTCTATTTCTTTCCACATTTTGCGCCCGTTTGGAACTCCACACAGATAACCGTCACCGGCGGCATCCTGGCAGCGTTTCAGTTCACTTATCATATAATCCAGACGCGCCTTGATCTCCTTATTTCCCGTAGCGGCATACATATAGGAAAGGGCCGATAAATAATGTCCGCCAATATGACCGTCCAGCCCTGTATTTTCCCAATTGGTATAATTTTCAGCTTTAGGAGAAAGACCAGCTTCCTTCAAATAAGGAGCTAACAGACGGTCGGGGTCTATTCCCAGCAGATAACGGATATCCATATCCTCTGCGTGTTTGAAAGGGCTGGCGGTGAGCCGCACATCCCTGACTGGAAAACTTTCTACTTTTGCGGGTAGCTGAGCATGCAAAGCTACAGAAGCTATAGCAAAAACGGAAGTGGATAAAATGGTTTTAAGTAAATTCATAATGTATTTTATCGTTTCTTTATTTATTCTGCTGGATATTCAATATGAACATTCTAAAGTTTCACCTCAATTGCCGTACCGGTATAATTCACCATCTTTCCTCCCTTCAATGGTTTATCGCCTTCTCCTGATCTATGATTTACGAGAACTACCTTGAACTTCCTCTTTTCCAACATTCCGGGATATCTTCCTTCACGGTCGCTGATGTGCAAAGTACGGTTACTATCATCCCAACGGAAAGTGATAGTAGAATAAACTCCCTTTTCATAATTGTAATTATCGTTCTCATCCTCATAAAGAATAAAAGTTGCATTAGCACCCGGATAAACACGAATCTCCAGGTCATCCCAACTTTTTTCTGTGGCATACTGCACCGCAGGCCCCCAAGGAATTATAGAACCGGCACGGATATAAACAGGCATGATATCAATAGGTACTTCACGCTGTATGGTTTGGCCACCAGCCAACTTTGCCCCAGTCCAGAAATCAAACCAGTTACTTCCCTCAGGCAAATATACATCCGTTTTCTCTATTTTCCGCATATTTTTCTGATAACCATTCTGTTTTTTATCCTGCCATGTATAGAGAGAATCAGTTACCGGACGTACTAAAAAACTACGTCCGAACATATACTCCGTATCCATATCAAGTACTTTCTTGTCTTTCGGAAAATCCATCACCAAAGGACGAATAATGCTGCCTGCCTTATTTGTTACTTCCCAAGTAGTACTATATAAATAAGGTAATAAGCGATAACGCAAATGGGTATATTTCTCCAATGCATCATAAGCCCAATCACCTTTATCGCCGAACTGATAGATCTCTACAGCAACAGGACTGGAATTATGAGAACGCATGATAGGTTGGAAAGCTCCCCACTGATACCAACGGACGTGTAACTCATGATAAGCAATATTATTAACATCATTATTATATTTCCAAGCAAAAAATCCTCCCAAGTCAGTGTTCCAGTAAGGAATACCACACAAAGAATAATTCAGGCCAGCTGCCAGTTGCTTGCGCATCACTTCCCAAGTAGAAACGACATCTCCACTCCATGAATGTGAAGCATAACGCTGCTGTCCCAAGAATGAAGAACGGGTAAGTAAGAATACCCGCTTGTCGGAAGTGGTAGCACGCTGGTGCTCATAAACACCTTTATTGGACATCAAAGGAAAAGCATTGTGAACTCTTCGGAAAGAACCTAAATAAGTTTTTGTATCAAAATCTTTATCTTGAATCTCCAGATGATCGGGTTCGGTAGAATCCAACCACCAGCCGTCCATACCTAGATCAAAGATATTCTTTTTCATTTCATTCCAATAAATACTTCTTGCTACAGGATTGAACGGATCGTAAGGTTTCACTCCGGCTTTAGGCGGCCAAGTCTCAAAATGAAGCAAAGCATTCAGACTGTCCATCTTATGATACATCTCTGTCCACGGACCAAAAGAGGCCCATACAGAAATCATGATATGCGCATTCCGCTTGTGTATATAGTCAATCATTTCTTGAGGGCTTTTTATCCTTGGAGTACCATAACGTGCATCCGGATTCTCACCATTCGGAAGATATTTCATGTATTCTTTGTCGCCCATCTTATTAATATAGCGAGGATTCTGGAACTTCATGGAGTTCCAGTTAGAATCACATCCCCAATACTGCCAATCCTGAATGATTCCATCCAAAGGAACTTTCCGATCACGGTATTCATCAACCACTTCGCACAGTTCATCCGGACTCTTATAACGCTCGCGGCACTGCCAGAATCCAAGTGTCCACAGCGGATAAAGAGGAGCCTGCCCGGTCAAATCACGGACTCCGGCTATCACGCCGTCCGCATTGCTACCATAAATGAAATAATAGTCGGCACAATCGCCCACTTCAGAATCGAATGACATTTCTTGCGGATTATCCGTAAACATAGTTGGGGAATAATTGTCCCAATAAAGTCCGTAACCTTTCACTGAATGAATAAAAGGAATACAGATACTCATATTCTTGTTACGAAGAAAAAGTTTTTGATTGCGCTGATTCACTTTTCCAGTCTGTTGTTGCCCCAATCCATAAATCACTTCATCCTTATCTAATAAAAAAGCCTGCCGGACATTGTAAGAAAAAGTACCCGCATCATCAAACGGGGTGAACTGTGTTCCATAATCCTTGTCTTTTAACAACACCCTTCCGGTTGCATCATAGAAATTGATTCCACCTGTAGATGAATTTACCTCTACTTGTAATGCATCCGACTTTAAACGAATATACTCTTTATTCATTGCAAACTCCACAAAGGTCTCCTCAGGCTCTTTCATTACTACAAGGCTCTTCTTGTCATACGAACTTCCCTCCGGTGTCTTATAAACCCGGACAATGGATGGAGAATAAAATGCCACTTCAACATCTATACCTTGTACAGTAGTCTTAACTCCTTGCGGCATTTTCTGATAGCTCTGTGCCTGGGAAAATAATCCCAGACAGAGGAGCAACAAACTTATTGAAATCTTTTTACTCATAATTCTTTCTAATTTAATGTAGAAAAGAAAAAACAACCTTTTCATCCTTAAAAAAACATCCAATAAATACTATTTAGAATATCCCGGATTCTGTTTCAGATTACTATTGGTCAACAATACTTTATTTGGAATAGGATACAGATTTTTGGTTTCATCACTCTTATCATGAGAGAACCAAGCTTTTGTAGTGAAGATGCCAAAACGAATCATGTCCTGACGGCGGCGTCCTTCCTGACAAAACTCCCAACCAAGCTCATCAAGGAAACGACCATATTTAATATCCGTTCCTCCATCATGTTCTGTCTTATAACTATCTCTCCGACCATAATCATATACACTTCCTCCCATCAGTTCCGCGTCTGTAACTTGCGCTTTTTCAGGTTCATTCTTGAAGGCGCGTTCACGTACCTGAGTCACCAAAGCACCTGCTCCCGATTTGCCCAAACGCATCAATGACTCCGCTTTCATCATCAATACATCCGCATATCGTAACAACGGCCAGTCATTGCTCAAACGGTTGGTTATACCGGTGGCATATTCAAATTTACCCCAACGGAACCCATCATCCACATCCGACTGATCAATAGAGGGGACATCTACCGTATAAATCAATGGTTTTCCATCAATACTACGCTTCAAGATTTCACCGGAATAGGTATATTGCTGACCTTGAATATAGTTATCCTCTAAACGTGCATCATCCTCATCAAAAGAATTAATAAACTGAGGCACTGCGCACACGCCCCCCCAAGGACGTGCAGTCAATTGGTAAGTATCTTGATTCTCAGGTGCTAAAGTGTACATATGAAAATCAAAATCATTCCATCCTGTCACATAAATTTCATCAAACGGCAATGCAAAGATAATTTCTTTAGAATTCTCATTATGCGTTACAAAAACATCCTTCTGATTATTCTCCAATGCATATTCTCCGGACTTCTCGGCATAATTAATCACGATATCACACTCGTCAATACATTTCTGCCATTGAGCAGTACCCGACCAAACTTCAGCATTCAAATACATTTTGGCCAGCAATGTATGAGCCGCCCACTTATTGAAACGTCCATAATAATAACCTCTCGGCGTTTCGGACAACAAATCCATATTCTCCGTTATTTCTTTCACAATAAAGTCAAAGACCTCTTTACGAGTAGACTGTTGCGGCAAAGAAGTATCTTTAAAATCTGTCACAATGGGCACATTACCATACAAATCAATCAAAATATAATAATATGAAGCCCTCAGTACTTTCAATTCGGCAATCAACTTTTCTTTCGTTTCTCCATCCACACTGATCACACCTTCTTCTATCTGAGATAAAATACGGTTACAGGTATTCACACCATTGTACGTACGTTCCCATCCTTGAAGCACACCGTCATCCTCGGTAGTCCAAGTATGCTGATGCCATCTTTTATAGATATAACCGTCTACCCATCCAATACCATCACGGGCAGGAAGAACATCTTGATCCGCACACAATTCCTGTGCACGAACCACTCCGTTCCATTGCAGCAACGTTTCACGCCAAGGTATATAAGCGGCATTTACCAGATAACTGACATCTTCCTCCGTTTTCGGTACGTAATCCTCAGACACTACCTGTCCATAGCTCTCATGCAGTAAATCAGTACAAGCTGTATTTCCCAACAATGCGGCTGTCATCAGTCCCATTGTCCATAATTTTATATTTGTTTTCATCTTCAATTCCTTTTTAGTTCATTAAAATTTCACATTAACGCCGAAAGTAAATGAGCGCACACTCGGATATCTGTCACGTGTATCATACCCCGGAGTCAAACCATCTGTTGATACTTCCGGATCAATACCTTTATATCCGGTTATAGTCAAAGCATTCAATACCGAACCATAAATACGGAGTGACTTTATATATTTACCTACCTGACCGAAGCTATATCCCAAAGTGATATTGTCAATCTTCCAGTAGTCACCATCTTCTACATAATAGCTATTGAATTCCGGTTCCACTTCCGGACTCAACGTATGCTTGCCAAATACCAAGTCATTCACAGACTTCAAACGATTTTCAAAACGGCTGTTTTTTACATTCTCATAATTCATACGTCCACCATTGATTATCTGGAAACCAAACGCGCCACGCATCGTCACATTCAAGTCGAAGTTTTTATAACGAAGAGTATTGTTCCATCCCGCATACCATTTAGGAAGACCGTTACCAATAACATGCTTATCTTCGGGAGCATGAGTAAAATCTTTATAGTTCACCAACTCACCATTCCTGTCTTCGTAGATCCAACGACCTTCACTGTCCACATCTACTACTTTAAAACCATAAAAATTACCGATGCTTTCACCTACCTGTACTCTGTGAGAATCGGCTACCTGACCGGAGTATTCCACTGTACCCGTATTAAAATAGTCATAATCCGACTTAAAGATGCTGCCAGACAAACTGATTAGCTTATTAGAGTTCAAAGAGAATGTTCCGGTAGTGCTCCATTCAAAATCTTTATTCTGAACAGGAACCACAGTTACCAACACTTCCACACCACGGTTTCTCATTGTACCCCCATTGGCCATCGTCTTATTATACAAGTTCGGAGGAGTCGGTACTCCATATTCGTATATCAAGCCATCCACATCACGGTTATAATAATCAATAGAACCGGACAAACGACCACCCCATGAAACGAAGTCCAAACCAATATTGGTTTCTTTCTTTTCCTCCCATTTCAAATCAGGATTCGGATTGGATGCCGGAACAATGGTCTGTACCCAATTCCCATTTACAAAAGCATACGAGCCGTATTTCAACATAGCCACCCCCAGGAAAGGATCTTTAGGCTGTGAACCCGTCACACCATATCCCACACGAAGTTTCAAATCATCAAATATCTTCTGATTCTTCATAAATGCTTCTTCGGTAATTCTCCATCCTACAGATATAGATGGGAAAAGCCCCCATGCATTATCAGTACCCCATAACTGGCTGGCTCCTTCATAACGAAGAGCTCCCATCAACAAATAACGATTCTTGAACGAATAGGTAGCCCGCCCAAAAAAACCGATCAAATTTGTAGGAGTTTTCTTTGAGCCGATATTCGCTTTACCGTCTTTCAAAGCAGAACCAATGCCAATATTATGCCATCCGCCAAAATAATCATCCTGAAAACCATAGTTATCAATCCAAAGCTCTTCAAAGTCTGTTTCATTGTAGCTATAACCACCCAAGACACTAAATTTATGCGCACCGATTTCTTTGTTATATTGTGCAGTAAGTTCCATCAACTTCTCCATCTTGGTATAAGCACCTACCGAAGACCAACCAGCCAATCCATCACGCAAAGCAGAAATATGGTTCAAAGTTTCACCGTAGCCACGGTTCATATTGTCACGAATATAAGAGAATACGGCAGAAAGAGTCAAATCTTTGATAGGATTATAAACAATATTTCCATTGTAACGCAACTGCGTCTTTTTTACATTTCCTTCAGCCTCATACAACAAAGCCAACGGATTCTCGTATTCGAATTTGCTCACATTCTCATTCCATGTACCATCCTCATTTCTTACCGGATCAGTCGGGTTTCTACGAGTTGCCTGGCCATATACCCAACCTCTGAAGCTACCCCCACTAGTTGTAGATTCCATCTGGTTTTTCTTACCAAACAAACCGAATTTCAACTTCAACTTATCATCAAACATACGGTGGGTTACCTCAATACGTCCTTGAAAACTTTCGAAATCCGATTTTTTCATGATCCCTTGACGAGAGGCATAGTTCAAGTTGGCAATATAATTAGTCTTTGAATTGCCACCCATCAATGACAAGTTATGAACATGGCTAACCGGTGTACGGCTAATCTCATCAATCCAATCCGTATCAGCCCCATGGTCCTGGTCAGGATAAAGGGTACGGAACTCATCTGCATTCAGCATATCCAACTTTTTGGCTATAAGAGAAGTACTGACGTAGCCATTATACTCCACCTGGTTAATATCCACTCCTTTAGCCTGTTTGGTAGTAATTAAAATCACACCATTCGTACCGCGCGTACCATAAATAGCGGCAGCAGAACCATCCTTCAGCACGTCCACGCTCTCCACATCTTCGGGAGCCACTGTACCGAGTTCTCCCGGAATTCCGTCAATCAATACCAAAGGAGCTGTATTAGCTCCACCAATGGTATTTGTACCACGAAGACGTATCTGAGTACTTCCCGTCGGGTCACCGTTAGGTTGGTAATGGCCAAACCGGCTACTTTTCCTTGAATCAGCTGTCCCACATCTTTCACGGCTCCTTTTACAAAGTTGTCGGCTTTCACACTAGCTACAGAACTGGTCACATCACCTTTACGCTGTGTACCGTAACCAATCACCACCACTTCATCCAAGGTCTTGGTATCCTCCTTTAAAACAATCTCTAATGAATTCTTTCCTGCTGTCGGGACTTCCTGAGTGACATAGCCAATATAAGAAATAACCAACACACTCTTTGCCGGAACATCCAACATAAAGTTTCCATCAAAATCGGTAATGGTTCCCATGGTATTATTGCCTTTTACAACAACACTGGCTCCTATGACAGGCTCGCCGGAAGAATCTTTCACCTTACCCGTCACTTTTTGCTGGGCTAAGGCCGTTAATGAAAAGCTTAACAGAGTAAGCAACAAAAACAAATGTTTCATTCTATATTAAATTTAAAGTTATACATACCTTTACTGCGGGAATGAATGAAGAAGATGTGTTTTTCTCCCCGTAAAAGGTTGTGGCAAAAGAATGAAATAGGAAATAGAAATACAGGTGAAGAACCATGCTAACAGGGGATACAAATAGCTCTAGCTATAACTTGACGCATTTGTACCCCCTATTTGCAACAATTAAAGGACAGGAAGATGTTTATTCTTCGTGTTGTGATTTCTGGAACTCACTGGGAGTCATTCCAAATTCCTCCTTAAAGCAAGTGGTGAAATACTTCCGATTAAAATACCCCAACGTAGCGGCAACCTCTGTTACACTTTTGTCTTTATCTTCCAACATGTGTCTGGCATGCTTCATCTTGATGTTCCGGATAAAATCCAATGGAGTTCGGCCTGTTATGGCTTTCAATTTACGGGTCAAAGTAGAACGGGACATATTCATGGCATCAGCTAGAGCTGTCACATCAAAATCAGGCTCAGTAAGGTTATCTTCCACGGCTTTTACCGCTTTCTCCAATAGAAGTTTGTCCAGTTGTACAAACTCAGGTTCAGGCAAATTCACCTTACTATCCAAATAAATACGCATTTTAATCATCTCCTTGCTGTCCGCCCACATTTCATTATTCTTACGGTCCACGCGCTTCAGATAAAGATACAGACTATAACCGGATACACCCATCACTATCAATACATAGAACAAATACGCCCACCAAGTTTCATAAAAAGCAGGAAGGCGTCGGATAGTCAGTTCAGTTACCTCTTTACTCCAAAGACCATTTTCATCCGTCGCTTTCACCTGAAAAGTATAAGTGCCCTTACTCAGATGATTATAAAAAGCCGAGTTTTTTCCACCTTCCACATATACCCACGCTTTGTCCACTCCTATCAACCGATAAGCATAGCGTATTTTTGAAGCATAACGGTGGTTAAGAGAAGAAAAACTAATTTCCAAATTCTGATCATCGGGATGCAATTCTATCCGGTTAATGGAATTGCTACTCTTTCTATCTCCGAATATCAATGATTCTCCTTGCAACTTTATATCAGTTATCTTGGTCTTCACTGCACTAGCCTTTCTTTCCAACCCGTTTGATGGAGTAACCATGCAAATACCCGGAATGCCGCCCCAATAAATATTGCCATCTTTTGCTTGACAAACAGCAGTGGGAAGAAAGCGACGCAACAAGATAGAACCATCCGTGGTAAGATAGGTGCGGAACGAGCCGTTACGAGGATTAAATTCTATCAGTTTCTGGTTTGTATCAATCCAAATATGATTATATGCATCAGCCACTATTTGATTCACCTGATTACCGTTCATACCGCAAGCCTCATTATAACTGACCAACTTATTCTCTGAAGGATCATAAGAATAGACTCCTCCGTCACAAGTTCCCAACCACAAAATCCAATCGGGAGCAATAGACAGACAAGAGAAATTCTTGTCCAATTTAAAAGAACGAAGTTTTTCATCCGCCGTTGTCTGAAACAAACCGTTGTCTTGAGTACAAATCCATATCAGCCCTTCCTTATTCTCCACGATTCCCATCACATGCCCCACATCGGGATAAACCTGTTTAATTCTTTTCTGACGGACATCATAACTGCAAAGTCCTTTGTTCAAGCCTATCCACAAGATTCCGTGCGAGTCTTCATACAATTTGGTCACCGTAGCGTTCGATTCCACCTGCCCGTTCAAATCAATAAGATCCTCCAGATACATCTCCATACCCTTACGGGTCATACCATAAACCAATCTATTCAAATCTTTTGCCACCCAAATACCGTTATTAATACGTGCTCGAGCCATCTCTCGTCCGTTATCCAAAGACAACGAAACAAGCTCGGGAAAATCCGAATAGATTTTCACTTTATCCTGCTTCAAGTCATATAACACCAACCCGGTTCTTTCTTGCATCATCCACATCATACCGTCTCCGTCATCACACAAAGCCATTACAGCCGGACTGCGGTTTACTCTGTCCGCCAAAGCGGGTAAGGCATAATCCTTGGTCATATTATCCATCAGATGTACAATGAAACTAGGACGGTCAAAGGCCGACACCCATAGACATCCCCTCCCTTTCAGAACTTCTACCAACATATGATTAACAGGCAGAAGCCCTGTCTGGAATTTCAATTGTTTTAACGTCTTATCCGGTTGTATTTGTAAGGACATGAAATCGTGCCCGGTGGTTAACCAGATATACCCCAGTTTATCATCCTGTACCAGACTAAGGATGACCCCATCCTCCTCACCGGCAGCATTGACCGGTATTTCAGAATATACAAACATAGAATCTTCAGGAGCCGAAGGGTCAAAACGCACCACACCATCCCCCCAGGTTGCCAACCAGAAGTAGTCCTGTTCATTATCCTGAACCATCACCGTAGGATTTTGTCTTCTCATCTTATCAGGATAAGGAACGAACTCGTCTTTTTCTTTGTCCAAATGATATACCCGGCCATTCCACACAGAAATAATAATCTCATGGTTGCGGCTCTCACAAAATCCGGAAATAGTAGTTCTTCCGTACTTATTCCGGAGGGGATACTCTTTGACCAACTGTCCGTTGATGTCATATTTGGCCAATATAGAACGATAGCTCAGCCACATATAGCCGTCACTGGTAGCATATAGATACATCACCGGAATATTCTTCAAACGCTCCCGGTCCATAGGATGTACACTGTAGTCCGATTTATCAAGAATATACACCCCTTTGTCTGTACCGAACCATATATTCCCCTTCTTATCCTCAGCGATACACTCCACCAAATTGTCCTCTAATAATCCCGGAGTTTCAATGTCCGAACGAAACACTTTCACATGATAACCGTCATCACGACATAATCCGTTCACCGTGCCATACCACATATATCCTTCGCTATCTCTGAATACGCGATGAATGGCATTTACCGGCAGCTGGTCAATGGTAGGGATATCTGTAATAGTTATGTTCTGAGAACACACCAAGAAGGAGAGAAAAGATAGTATAAAGGTCAATATATATTTCATTGTGCTTTCGGTTAGAATCATAGACTGCCACAAAGTTATAAAAAAGAAACCGGATACTCTTGCAAATTTTAAAATTTGCTAAAGTATCCGATAATTGCTCCACTCGCAGGTTTCCTTCTTTTGAAGCTTCCTCCTTACATCTGTGTCTTTAATTCTTTTTGGTAGCTTCTTCAGCAGTCTGTGTTTCCACCCCTACGGGAAAAGTATATCAATAACCGAAACCGGTTGCTTTTACATACACCTTATAATCTTTAATCATGCCGGGAGCTCCCTGTTCCGCACGTGGCAGAATACGGAAACCGGTCACGTTATATTCTTTGCCGAGATCTATCACCACCTGATGAGGATAAGCCGTATTATCCACCGTCTGCCAGAAAGTACTTTCTTGCAAGTCATAAATCTTGTCGGCTGTGCGGTTACCGCTACGGGTTTCCTCGCTGTCGGCATAAACAATCTTCCAGTTTTCACGAGAGATTTTCTCTCCTTTCTCATCCAGCACATCAAACTCCGCAATGGCGGCAATGTTGGTATTATCAAAAGAAGACAGCCCTTCCAGACAGAAGTAACGTCCTTTCGTAGCAGGAACTTTCACTTCTTGCCAACCGTTACCTGGTTTGAAAGTACCGGCAGATACCGGTGTTTCCTTCTCCAGTTTGATGGTCTGCCCCTGTTTACGATGCGTTTCAGGAACAGCCACACGAAGCATATCCAGGATAGGTTTGTTCAATCCGACGATGGTTGCCTCTTTCGGACCTTTCAAGTCAAGAACGATGATTTCATTCACTCCTTTTTTCAGCCAGCAGCCCGGCATGAACAGGGTTTGTTGAGGACCGATTTCCCAGAAACGTCCCATGGCATGACCGTTCACCCATACCATACCTTTTCCCCAAGACTCCATGTTCAGGAACGTATCAGCCACCTTATCCAAGGTAAAAGCAGCGCGATAGTAGGCCGGAACACTTTCATCATTTTTCTCTATGCCACAGGCGGCAGACGAGTTCATATCCTGAAAGTTCCGGGAAGATACAAATTCATAATCTACGGGAAGATTATAAACAGTCCAGCCTTTCAACGTTTCGGCATTCTTACCGTTCACCAGTTCCACTTTCTCGGTAATTCCCTTGCGGTCGTGAATGGACTTGTCAAAGTTCACACGCCCCATGGCTTCCACCAATAAATCAAGCTGTGTACCGGCTTTTAATGCAGGCAGTGTAAGTTCCTGTTCTCCACCACGGCGATCCAGACGCCCCAACAGTTTCCCGTCGGCAAAAACCTGTGTCCAGTCATGCTGTTCGGTGATTTTCAGAACGGTTCCCGCTTTCACATCTTCCGGCAAATGGGTACGGTACAGGATACTTCCCCAGCCTTGGTCAAATTTCTCCATCGGCTGGATTTCCTCTGTCTGCTTCGGGTCGGGCAGATTGTCAACCAACGGAGCTATTTGAGTGAATTTAATGGCAGGGATTTCCATAACCGGTAAAGCTTCAGGAACTTCAGGCAATGTCTGTCCTTCGTCCAAGTAGTCCTTCAACATATCACGTAAAGCAAAATACTTGTCGGTGGTCCAGCCTGCTTCGCTGATAGGAGCGCGTCATAGTCATAGCTGCTGCACATAGCCGAGTAAGCCGGATTATTGGCACCGCCCCACCAGCCAAAGGTCGTTCCTCCGTGGGTCATGTACAAACTGAAAGAAATACCTTTGTCCATCATCTCTTTCAGGCCATCCACCATGATTTGTCCGTCACGGGTTTCGTGCTTGCGCCCCCAGTGATCAAACCATCCGCTCCAGAACTCGCTGCACATCAACGGAGCGTCGGGACGTACTTCTTTCAGTTTGGCAAACTGCTTGTCGATATCAGCTCCCGTACCAAAATTTATAGTCCAAAGCAAATCATCCAAACCATTATTCAGGAAATTAGAACTCCAGTCACATTGGAACAAAGGCACTTCAGTAAAGCCTGCGGCGCGTACCGTATCACGGATGGCAGACACATAGGGCTTGTCCGTGCCATACGAACCATATTCGTTTTCCACCTGCACCATGATGATGTTACCACCACGGGTAATCTGCAAATCCTGCAACTGCTTGCCCACTTCATGCATAAAGGCTCCCACGTGCTGCATATAGAAAGGATCGAGAGTACGAAGCTGCACGCTGTCGTTCTTCAGCAGCCACCAAGGCAGCCCACCCATTTCCCATTCCGCACATACATACGGACCGGGACGCACAATGACGTACATACCATGCTTCTGAGCCAATTTACAGAAAGCTGCAATATCTTTATTACCTGTAAAATCATACTTACCGGGAGTTTCCTCATGCAAATTCCAAAAGACATACAAACAAAGCGTATTCATGCCCAATGCTTTACACATTTCAATACGATGTTCCCAGTATTCACGGGGAATACGCGGATAATGCACCTCTGCCGCTTTGACCACGAACGGTTTCCCATTCAGCAGAAAGGTATTCTTACCCGCTTCGAATGTCCCGGGCTTATTGCCGGCACATCCTGCCAGCAGCAGGACCGCCAGCAACAAAGTCAGTAATTTCTTCATCTTCATTTATCTATTATTATTTTTCATTCTTATTTATCCGGATTACCGTAAATGAATAAGCCGGCAATTCATACCCGAATTTCTCGCTTACCTCCATTGTACCGGATACAGGACGAACCTGTTGGTCTGTCGGTTTTCCTGCCAAAACCGTCTTTACGGCAGTGGTGTTCATTCCTTCCAAAGACGGGAGCTCCACTTGCGCATTCACCGCTACCGGCAGCAGATTCACCAGTTTCACGATCATATCTCCTGTCTTTCCGTCGCGGACTACCGACACACCTACCCGTTTCTTCACCGCATCTTGTGCATTATCCAAAGTCACGGAAGAAGCGATGTATTCACTGCCCGCATTTTGTCCGTACATCTGCTGCGCATAGTAACCTACGGTGGGTTTTACCTCCGTATTATTGAAATAAATCAAATCCGGATTCCACTGGGTATGTCCCTCCTTAGCCAGTAACGGAGCGTAAGAAGTCATGGTCACCACATCGGCATTACGCTCCACGGAAGTCAGGTACAAGGCCTCGGCCAAAGCTGTTTCTATATTGTTGGGACGTCCCGGCAAATGAGCCGCATACTCTCCCAAATACACTTTCGCCTTGTTACGGTCATAACGGTCATAGAAATCCTGATTGTTGATAAACCATCCCGGGGTGTTATAATAATGTTCATCCACCATCGGAATACCCATCTTAGTGGCGAATTTCCAGCCTTCCTCATAATCACTGCCCTCATAGAACGGGCCTACCGTTCCGATTACGGTCACTTCGGGATATTTCTCCTTCACCGCATTGAAAATCATGGTGAAACGTTCTTCAAAGATATCGGTAATCAAATCCTCGTTACCAATACCGATGTACTTCAGATTGAAAGGTTTGGGATGTCCGGCTTGCGCACGCTTCTTTCCCCACACGGTCTTCTTCGCATCTCCATTCGCATATTCTATCAAATCCAGTACATCCTGCACGTACTGCGGCATTTCCTCCATCGGGATTCCGCCTTGCTGACCGCCGCAACCCAGTTCGCCTACCGAGTGATGACTGCAAGTACCCGAATTCTGACAAGGCACTCCGGCTGCCACTACAGGAACAGGTTCGGCCCCCATATCCTCGCAGAACAAAAAATATTCATGATATCCCAGACCGCGGGTCTGATGATAGCCCCACAAATTGCGCAGAGGCTTGCGTTCCTCCAACGCTCCTATAGAGCCTTTCCAATCATAAATATTGTCCACACCATCTCCGTGAGCCACACATCCGCCGGGGAAACGGACAAAACGGGGATGAAGGTCCGCCAAAGTCTGTGCCAAATCAGCGCGCAGCCCGTTCTTCCTGCCTTTAAATGTATTCTGTGGGAAAAGAGAAACCATATCCAAGGCATACTTCCCAGCCATCTGCGGACAAACGGACAACACGGCATCCGCAGCATCCACCGTTGCCGTCAGTACAGCCTTTTGTTTTTTCCACTCTGTAGATGAAACCCGAATAGCAGCCTGCGCAATTTCCTTGCCATCTTTGGTAGTCAGCCTCACAAGCACTTTTCCACCTTTCGTATTATCCAGCACTTTGGAAAACACAGAGAAGTCATACTTCTCACCTTTTTTCACGGCAATACCGTCAAAACCGTTATTCACCAAGGCAGCACCCGGGCGATGTACCTCTAACACTGCATAGTGAGCATTGTTAGCATGGATGGGACTGTCCTCACTGACAGACAGTTCCGCATCAGTACCCTGTATACTCCACGCATACGTGCTGTTCCAGTTCTTATCTCTTGCACCGTCTTTGGCAGAATATTCAAAATCACGGTTCTGAACCAGCTCCGCATAAAGTCCACCATCGGCTCCATAATTGATATCCTCAAAGAAAATACCTATCAGATGCTCACTAATAGGCTTCACCCGTCCGGCATCCACCCGGATGGTGGCAGTGACCGGTTTCAGTCCGGCAAAGCGGACGGCATCCTGTTCGGTACGCTCATTATTCTGTATATCGCGGAATTTCTTATGCTCAGCAAAACGAATCAACTGTTCTATATCCGCATAAGGTACTTTCTGCATATAACCGTTCAAGGTATCTTTATCAAGGACAATCTGCCGGGCAGTGACCAGTCGGGGCACGGCAGGCTTCTCCGCATTGACATATTGTTGGGGAGCCCACTTCAACAAGTCGGAAGAATGGGAAGTACCCCATACTTTTCCGCTGGGGGTAAGCTGCCACCGGCAATACCAACGTCCATCTTCCGCTTTTTCCAGAAGAGGTTTAATCATTCTCTTTTCCGCCCCCACGCCCGAAATCACATTTCAGATAGGCAAAGCCATCGGATACACTCAGCCACTTGTCGCCATCGGGACTCCATGCGAATTTCAGTCCGCTGCGTCCCTCGTCTTCCGGATGGGCGTAAGAGAAGATGTAGACCGAATCGGGCTCATTATATACTTTTTCCACGGCAGCACAGACGGATTGGCCTGCTGCCAATGAGGCGATTGCCAGAGATAATAAGGTCTTTTTCATGGTATATGCTTTATTGTCATGTTTCTTCTATAACGTGGGAACAACCTTCCTGATGGTTCCGTCCGGATTAAATTCCATACGGTCTATACATACTTCACGATGCACGCCAGGACCCTTCTCACGATCTATAAAGTTCTTATTAATACGATGATATACAATGTACCACTCATCCGTACCCGGAATTTGTAGGACTGCATTGTGCGCAGGTCCATAGATTTCCTTTGCAGGATCCTGAATCAGTACCACCGGTTTCTTAGCAACCTTTATAGGACCTAGCGGAGATTTCGACGTACCGTATGCCACATGATAGTTGGGCGAACCGGTATCATCCACCGACCACATAAAGTAGTAAAGACCATTACGATAGAACACATATGCCGCTTCACGGAAAGCGTAATCTTTCAGACTTCCTCCTTTCGGTGTCAATACGGTCAAGGTATTCTTTTTGATGGAAACCATATCCTCATTCAGTTCGGCGCCCGCCATATAACCATTGCCCCAGTACAGATAGGATTTTCCCGAAACCGGATCGGTAAACACATCCACATCAATCTGCTGTCCGTGGCCCACGGGAGATTCAGTAATAATGGGATGTCCCAAGTCTTTGAACGGACCAATGGGTGAATCGGCTACCGCCACCCCAATCTGCTTGCCGCCTCCGGCTACAGGATTACCACTGAAATAGAAGAAATATTTATACTTTCCATCCACCATTTTCTCTTCAATGCACGGAGCCCATGCGTTTCCATCCGCCCATGCCACCTGATCGGATTTCAAATCAAGCATCACCCCTTCATCTTTCCAGTCCTTCAGATTATCCGAAGAGAAGACACTGAAATACCATCCGCCCCATCCGGGCTGTCCGTCGGTGGTGGAATAGATATAATATTTTTTAGTCTGATGAGAATACAATATCTCAGGGTCAGCATGGAAACCTTGCAGCACGGGATTGTTGGGAATCGTCATATTGCCCATTTCCTTTGAAGGCCATTTGTCGGTGATGCGCTTCAACTCGGCACGGGTAATGGGGATGATAGTTCCGTGACGCGGATGAAAATTCATCTTCACCTCACTGTCTATCACTTTAAAGTTTTTCAAATCGGTCGTTTCAGTAAACTGGTATTTACCTTTCATATAGACATCATACATCAAGATGTATTTATTCTGACCTATCAGTTTGAAAGTTCCCGCACCTTCCACCGCTTCCGGGGTCTGCTGCTTGTAGTCGGGTTCTTCCTCCCATTGTCCCGAAGTCAGTGAACGGGTAGTTGCTACCCGGATGCCGTTTCCATGTCCTTCGGTTTTATAAAACAGGTGGTAGATTCCATCTTTATATACGATATCACCGTCTATGCAAGATTTCTTGTTTTCAGGGATGAAAAGCGGTTTCGGTTCACCTTCCAGGTCGGTAAATTCTTTATTGGCATAAGCATAATAAATCACATCTGCCCCATCACCATATTTCATTGACCAATAGACCAAGTATTTTCCGGCTTCCGCATCGAAGATAGTCTGAGGAGCCCATACCCGTTTCAGTTTTTCCTGTCCGACATAACGTTTCTGCATATTGATGACAGAATGGTTCCAGTTCACCAAGTCTGTAGATTTCAGCAACACCATGGCACGATTGGAATCCCATCCATTGTCAGAAACCATATCGGTAACCACCATATAGAATGTCTTTCCGTCTTCGCAACGCAGGATATGCGGGTCGCGCACACCACCGGTAGAACTGATGATTTTGGAATCAATGACAGGTTTGTTGTCATTCAATGCCCAATAGGTATATCCGTCCGTACTTACCGCATAGCATACGGCTTCCTCGCTGATGTGGTTACCTGTAAAATAGGTAAAGAGATAAGCTATGTAATCTTTTTCGGCTACATTGTTTTGTTTGGAAATAGTCTGCTGCGCCCCTGCCATCCAAGGTAGCAAACAGGCAAATAAGGTGATAAAAAATTTGTTTTTCATATAATTAGTCCTGAATTTGTTTGATGCAAAGATATAGTATAGGAACCTATTTTCAGGTATATAAATCTTTCAAAAGAGGGACTTTATTCGGTCAAATGGGGGAAAAATGGAAGTTTATGAAAGACTGGCATAGAAAAAAACAAAAAAGTTCTTCCCTATTAAACTACAGTTTCAGTAAAAGAAAAAAGCAAAAGAATCAGCTACACAATAAATTCTGATTATTCATTATAAATGATAACTATTAGCGAAATATATTCAGTTTTCATCACACCTTTTGAGAAAGATACAAAAATAATCCTTAGAAAGGACATATTTAACATTTCTATCCATATGAATTTCATTGTTTGATTTCTCAAGCAATATGTACCATTCTACTTCCTCGCTAGATACAAAATAACAAGAATAACCCACCAAAAACTACAGCAGGTTAGTCATAACCTGTAATTTATTAAGAATAATAAAAAAAAATAAAAGAAAAGATAGCGTTATATTCTTATAAAATAATACATTTGCAGCAACTGAAATAGAAAGGGAATAAGATCCCTAAACCAAACTATTTACTAATTTAACCTTATAAATCTATGCAATTCTACCAGAAAAGAAGGGAAAATTGTGTAAAGACACACGTAATTTTGAAAAAAGCCTCTTTTTATGCATGTCTTACACTATTTGCCGGAATGGCTTTCCCAATGCCTTTGTGGGCTTCGCAGTCAACTGCCATCGTGCAACAGCATGTCAAACAAATTACGGGTATCGTAAATGATGCAAGCGGAGCTCCTGTAATCGGTGCCAATGTAGTACAAGTGGGAAGCACCAACGGTACTATTACAGATGTGGATGGCAAATTCACATTAAATGTACCCGTAGGGGCTAAACTGAAAGTTTCGTATATCGGTTACAACGACCAACAAATTACCGTAGGCAACAGCAACAGTTACACCATTATCTTGAAAGAAGATACAGAATCTTTAGATGAAGTGGTAGTAGTAGGATACGGTACTCAAAAAAAGTAAACCTGACAGGTTCTGTGGCAACCATCTCATCCGATAAGCTAGTCAACCGCACCAGTGCCAATGTCACCAACATGCTGGCAGGACAAATGCCAGGTGTCACCATTATCCAAAATACCGGCCAGCCGGGAGCTGATGCCGGAGTACTGCGTGTGCGTGGTCTAGGAACTATGGGAGATGCCAGTGCCATGGTTGTGGTGGATGGTGTAGAATCTACCATGAGCAGCGTGGACCCCAACGATATTGAAAACATCTCTATATTAAAAGATGCAGCCGCCTCAGCCATTTATGGAGTACGTGCTGCCAATGGCGTTATCCTTATCACAACCAAAAAGGGAACCAAAGGACGTACCATTGTATCATACGATGGATATGTAGGCTGGCAAAGTGCCTCACGTATGCCCAAATTTTTGGATTCTTACAATTATGCAGTGCTGATGAATGAAGCTTACACCAATGACGGTTTGAAAGGTCCGTATGACGAAACAGCCCTACAAAAGTTCAAAGACGGAAGTGATCCCGACTTTTATCCCAATTCCGACTGGCTGGGTACGCTATTAAGTGAAAACGGCCTGTTCAACAACCACCACTTGAGTATCAAAGGCGGTGGAGACAAAGTAACTTACTCGCTGGCATTCAACTATCATGATAAAGACGGATTGATAGTCAATACCAACTACAACAAGTTCAATGTACGTGCCAACATTGACGCTCAGATAAACAGTCGTCTGAAACTGACTACAAATATGGCGGTATACCGCAGTAATATGACTGCTCCGGCGGCAGGTATCAGCAACCTGATGCACTATGCTTTCCGTGAGACTCCGGTTACTCCCATCCAATTGAGCAACGGCAACTATGCTTTATTCAAAAACGAGCACAACTCCGTAGCCTATGCACGTGAAGGAGGAACCTACAAAGAGATAAACAGCAATTTCCAAGGTAACGTAGGAATGGAACTGGACATCATAGACGGACTGAAACTGAGAGGAGTCGCCGCCTCGACTTTCAACCTGACCGACAATCCCACCCACGTCAATACTATGACATTCTATCAGGCAGGTTCAGACACACCGGTAAAGAAAACCACTAACTCCATCACAGAATATGACATCAAAAGTATGGAACTGAACTTGCAAGCTTATCTGGACTATAATAAACCTTCGGCAAACACACAATAGGAGCCTTATTAGGTTACTCACAAATTTATAAACAGACACGCTATCTGCAAGCTTACCGTAAGAACCTGCCCAACTCCAACTCACTGGACCAGATCAACGCCGGTGAAGTGACAGGACAGACAACATACGGTACAGAAATAGAATACGCCCTCCGCTCAGCTTTCGGACGCGTGAATTATTCATACGATGACCGCTATCTGCTAGAAGCCAACCTGCGTTATGACGGCACTTCACGCTTCCCCAAGAACAACCGCTTCGGCGCATTCCCCTCTTTCTCCATCGGATGGAGAATATCGGAAGAAGAGTTCTTCAAAGCCGATTGGGTGGATAATTTGAAACTACGTGCATCATGGGGATTGCTAGGTAATCAGGAAACCGTAAACTCGGACAACAGTTCTAACTATTATCCGTATCAGAACACCTATCTGTTCGGTTATGACTATAGTTTCGGCAACACTTTGACTCCGGGTATTTCCATTTCCAACCCGATGGCTAACCAAGATATTACGTGGGAGAAAACCGATCAATGGAACGTAGGTGTGGACGCCGCTTTTTGGGGCAATAAACTGACATTGGGCGCAGACTGGTTCCGCAAGGAAACACGGGACATATTACTGCAACTTCCAGTTCCCAACATGATGGGAGTCAGCGCTCCGATGCAAAATGCCGGTGTAGTGCGTAATACCGGTATCGAACTGCAACTGGGACATAACAACCGTATCAATGATTGGAGCTATTCTATCGGAGCCAATTTCAGCTATGTAACTACCAAAATCATGGATTTGAAAGGCGGTGACACACCGGGACAATCCGTAGGCGACCCACTGTGGGCATATTACGGCTACGTATGCGACGGCATCTTCCAAAACGAAGAAGAGATCAAGAATCATCCTACACAGAGCATGGGTACTCCGGTTCCGGGTGACTTAAAATACCGTGACCTGAACGGAGACAAAGTAGTAGACAGCAAAGACCGGCAAGTATTGGGTTCCTACTTCCCGAAAATCAACTTCGGTCTGAATCTTTCAGTTCAATATAAAGACTTCGACCTAAGTGCACTGCTGCAAGGTGCAGCTGATGTAAAGAGTGCTCCTGTAGCTGAAATCAGATATGCCTTCTACAATGGCGGTAAAGTAACGGAACAGCATCTGGACCGTTGGACTCCGGAAAACCCGAATGCCACTTATCCCCGATTATCCATGAGTGACTCCAAAAACCGCGTGACTTCCAGTTTCTGGATGCAGGACGCCTCTTATGCCAAGCTGAGAAACCTGCAAGTAGGTTACAGCCTGCCCAAACAGCTGATATCCAAATACGGAATCAGCCGTCTGAGAGTGTATTGCAGTATCGACAATCTCTTTATGATTTCCGGCTTCGACGGTGTAGACCCCGAAGCCATCAGCGGCAACTATTATCCATTGACCCGAAATTATTCCTTCGGTCTGAATGTAACATTCTAAACACTGACAACTATGAGACTAAAATATAACTTTATAGGATTAATATTGGCATGCGGCCTTGGTCTGAGCTCTTGCAATGACAGTTTTCTGGACAGAAATCCTAAAGACCAATTATCCGATGCATCTTTCTGGAAAAACGCAGAAGATGCCCAGAAATTTGCAACCGGAATTTATCTGTATCTGATAGAACCGGAAAACCATACTATCATGACAGACTGCTACACAGATAATGCTATTCCTGTACATGTCACAGCCGAACAGGGACAGTTGTCTGCTGGTACGGCAACTTCCAGCAACCCACATTTCCTACAATTATGGAAAAATGCCTATCAATGCATCCGCAGATGCCTGGTATTTTACGAACATATAGCGATGTGCCGATGGATGAAAAAGAAAAAGCGCAACTGACAGCTGAAGTACAGTTTCTCGAGCTTCTCATACGCTAACATATTAAAATATATGGGTGGCGCCTCCCTGCTGGATCATCCGTTGGAACTGAACGAGAAACTTCCTTCACGCAGTTCTGAAGAGGAGACTTATAATCATATAGTAGGATTATTGGATAAAGCAGCAGCCAGCTGCCCGATATCCGCAGCAACAGTGACCACGGAAAACCGAGTGCCGGAGCCTGCTACGCACTGAAAGCCAGAGTTGCTTTCTACGCACACAAATATGATGTGGCGGAAGCCGCCGCACGCAAAGTAATGGGCATGAATGTGTATGGACTGTATGATAACTATGGTGACTTGTTCCAACCTGTAGCAGAGTTATGTAATGAAATCATCTTTGATCGCGAATATCTGGAAAACCCGAAAAACTCTAATGAAGGCAGTTATATAGGACAGTTCTTCGCTCCCGTCATGATGGGAGGATGGGAAGCTTTATCACCTACTCAAGACTTGATAGACTCCTATCCATGCAAAGATGGCAAATCAATCAAAGAATCTCCTTTCTATAATCCAGAAGACCCGTTTGCCAACCGTGACCCCCGTCTAGGCTTCTCTGTACTGTGGAACGGGTCACAAATAGCAGGAAAGACTTTCAACCTGAACAATATGGGAGATGGCAGCCATACCCGTACAGGATATAGCATGAAAAAGTATATCAATCCGGACAATGACGGTATCAATAATTATGACTGGACCAACTTTATCTATATCCGCTATGCAGAAGTGCTGCTGACCTTCGCCGAGGCTCGTAACGAAAATCTGTCTGCTCCGGATACGGAAGTATATGATGCGGTCAATCAAATCCGTCAGCGTCCCAGCGTAAATCTTCCTCCTCTGCCTTCCGGCTTGTCCAAAGATCAAATGCGCGAAGCTATCCGTTTGGAACGTCGTTTGGAATTTGCTTTCGAGGGAATGCACCTGTTTGATACCCGTAGCTATAAAACAACTGAAAAGGATGTTACTAAACCAGTATACGGGGTAAATGCAAAAGGAGAAAGCATTTTTATTGAAACCCGCAAGTTCAATGCCAACCGTGACTATCTGTGGGCTATCCCCTTGGAAGAGGTAGACCTGGCTCAGGGTGCACTGAAACAGAATCCGGGTTGGGATTAACCCGGTCATTTATTTGGAGGGACAGACTCATAAAGCTGTCCTTCCAACTCTTTCTACACATCTCTTTTCATTGAAAGCAAAAGTAATTACCTTTCCTCTCGAAAAAAGATAAAGCACTTTCAAGGAATATATGGTTTTCCCACCACCAATTTATCTCCGGAAAAATCGACTTCAAACAAGCGAGGAGTACGAATATAACGTCCGTTTACATCCTTATGACTATGTACAGACATCAACCATTTACCGTCCAAGGTCTGAAACAACATCCCATGACCGAAATTGGGAGGAGTTATCGGGTCTTTCTCCTGTATCCATGGTCCATCCAAGGTTCCGCTTTCAGAATAAGCCACTCCCTGAGTGTACACATTATAAATCCAACTAGTCCAAATCATACCGAGTCTACCTGTTCCTGTACGGAACAGATACGGACCGTCAGTGACTTTATTCGGTTTGTCCTTGCCATCCGCATCTTTTTCACGGCTCCACGGCGATTCGCTGGCACGGAACAGCAATTTCCCTTCGCCTATGGTTCCACTTAAGTCAGGCTTCAGTTCTATTTTCTCTATCGTACCATCCAAGGCTTGCAACCATTCATAACAATATACCATATAAGGCTTTCCGTCCTTATCCACCCAGAAAGTCCCATCCAAGGTTGGTTTATCAGCAGGCAGGTAAGTGGAATCCTTCATCGGAACGTAAGGTCCGTCCGGGTTATCGCTCACCAAAACATGACTGGCACGGCGCTCTATTACATTCTCTTGTACCGTATCAATCTTCACCTCCTGATTGGTGAAAGTGGCAAAATAATAATACTTGCCCTTATACGGATGTAACTCGGCAGCCCAAATCATTGGTTTCGGTCCCATCCACGAACCGGAATCAGTCTTTGCCACATGGAACGGTCCTTCCCAAAGTTTCAAATCCTTGCTTTTCCAAAGCATACCGCCGGTTCCGGTCATATAATACATAGCCGTCTTCCTGTCTGCCAAAATGCAAGGGTCACTCAGTACAATAGAATCCAAAGGCACTTCCTTCCGTCTTTCCTGCTGACATCCTTGGCAAGCAGACACCAGCCACGAAAAAGAAACACCTAACAACAAAAACAATCCAATCTTTTTCATGCATATTCTATTTTAAGTTTCACAAATTCGACATTACAAATATACGAACCTAGAAAGGTAATGAAAACAGAAAGGCACATTTCCTCACGAAATATGCCTTCAATTCTAACTTAACCTAACCTAAAATTCTATTATCACATCACAGTATGTTAACCTTCTTCCTAAAAACCTATCTTTAATACCTATTATCTCTTTTTACCGATAGCAAAGATAAAAAATCTGATTGACAACCATAGAGGTAAAATCGAGCAAGATGGATGCAATAATCAGTCAAGAACAGACTATTGCACTATTTTCCATCCTTCAGACTATTTTCAACAGGGATTACTGAAAGAAATCCAGTGTCCAGTTGTCCATCCACTCCACGTATGGAATTCCTTCCTTGAATTGAACAGGTAACCAAATGTAACGGGCATCACTGGGATGCTCCGGACGCCAGATATCCGCCATAAATATAAAAGCATCTTTCTTCCCCTCCACTTTCAGAATATAAGTGCTCTGTCCGCCAAACGTAAGTTCCGACTTAGGTCCCACACAAGGGTTGGGATGCTGAGACCACGGTCCGAAGATGGAAGAAGACGAGAACATACGAGCCTCATTGGGAGCCCAACCGGTACAACCGGAAGTGATCATCCAGTAGGTTCCGTCTTTTTTGAAGATAGCAGGTGCCTCATTGTGTCCTGCCGGAGCCACACGCACATAATTCCCTGTGTGTGAAAGATAGTCATCGCTCAATTCCGCTATTTGGAGTGTGAGGTTTTCTTCGGAAGAGTAAATATGGTAGGCTTTACCATCCTCATCTACATAAAGAGTCATATCGCGAGACATCTGTCCGCCATCCAAATCACGCTTTACTATCAAGCCTTTATTCACAGCATCCGTCCATTCGGGAGTCCACCATTTTTCATAATTCTTGGCATTCAGAGTATCCAGCACTGCAACAGCCTGTCCGTCCATATCAACAGGCAGCTTACCAGCATTGACACGTCCCGAACGGATGAAACGGTAAGGACCGGCAGGAGTATCACTGACTGCTACCCCGGTACGGGCGGCTGCATAACCTTTTCCTTTCAATTCCAGATGGAACCACATCACAAACTTCCCTGTTTTCGCATTATATATCACTTTAGGACGTTCCAATATACATCCACGCGCTATGTCGCTGCTGTCGTTATCAACAACAGAAAGCGCTACGCCTTCGTTCTTCCAGTCAGTAAGATTCCGAGAAGAATAGCACATTACTCCCACCATGGCACTGCTGGTAGTATCACATTTATTCTCACCGAACCAATAGTATGTTCCATCATGGTACATTACTCCGCCCCCATGGGCATTGATATGCTCTCCGTTGTTATCAGGCCATATCTCACCTGAACGAATGGGTTGCAACGGTTCATTGCTGCATCCGCAAAAGAAAATCAAAGCTGTGCACAACTCACACAAGCTGTTTCTCAGTTTACTCATCATGAATTATTTTATATAAAATGTTTCTTAATGTTTCTTATTCAGATGGAAGCAAAGCATCGTAAGACATCCCCCAATGTTCTGCCAGGCGTTCCGCTTCCTGGCGGGTAAGATGAATGATTGCCCCATGTTTGGGAGAAGTAAAGTTAGTAGTCCTCATCACTCCTTGGTTAAACTGTCCCAAAGGAGTGAAATGTACGAAGTCGGAAGTTTCACTGAATCCGAAATTATGAACCTTCTGCCCGTACACATCATACATCAACACCCATCTATCCTCACCAATGCGTTTCCACAAATTCGGAGCTTCGCACGCCGTGGGTTCAGGATCATACCAACGGGCATTATATTTGTAATCACTGTTTACCCTATCCGAAACAGCCTGCTTGATACCGGCGCCCCCATCGTGCGAAACGTAAAACATGTGATATTTATCTCCTATACGGGTAATATCCGCATCGATAGCAGAAATCTTCTCATCGGGATATTGAAAAAGAAGCTGAGGTAAAGTTTCCAATTTATCAAAGTCGTCATTGACATATACATAATAAAGTTTGTTCGCTTCATTCTTAAAGCGCATGGTGAAATACATCATCAACTTTCCTTTTTATCATCATAGGTCACTTCAGGAGCCCAAGCGCAACCTACCTCACTGTAAGCAGCAGATAATTTATCAAAGCGCAGATTGGTACGCTTCCAGTGAATCAGATCCCAAGATTTCATCAATACCAGCCCCCGGTTGTTACCCCATCCGTACTCTTTTCCATCGCGTTCCCATTCTGTATCACGATATCCGTCACGTTGCGCATAAATATGCAAATCGGTCATCGACAGATAGAATGCTCCATCCGGACCACGGAAGATATGCGGATCGCGGATACCTTTCTGTTCAGCTATCGTATCTCCGGCTATGACGGGCTTTCCTTCGTTCAAGGCGGTAAAAGTGTAGCCGTCGGGACTGATTGCCATGTGAAGTCCATGGTCCTCGTCTTTGTGGAAGACCATCAGATAGGCGCTCATATCTTTCTCTCGCGGAACTGCATTCCGATAACGGAAGCGGCTGAAACCCGCACTTCCTTTTCCAGCGGAAAACAGACCAACACGCAAAGCATAAAAACCACCATAATTATTGTGATGCAAGGAAGAAACATCCATATCACCGGCAAGGACAGCCCATTCTTCCCCGTCTTTACTCACCTCGACGGACAGACGGTTACCGCAATTGTGCAGTCTGGCAAAGAAATGTTTCCCAATGCGATTGGGAAGTTCCGTCTTGTGCTCCGCATTCCGGTAAATATAGAATCTCTTTCCATCGGAAACGACTCCGGCATAAGCCTTTTCATTATAATACAGGATAAGCCCGGCCACATTTCCATTCCCTGTCCGGATTTCCACTTGTGTTTCGTAATTTTTGTCTTCAGCGGTGGTCAACAACACCCGTCCGTCGGCAGGAGTCCGACCTTTGGCCTTCATCCATAAGATATCCTCCTTGAAAGTCAGGGATTTGGAAGCATATTCTTTCCAAAAAGTCCACTGAAGTTCCAATTGAGGACCTTTGAAATCATCGGACAGTTCCAATCCATGTTTGATTTCCTGCTCCGGAGTGACAGGGGTAGCGGCAGATACGGTACGATACCAGCCGTCTTCCGTCCATTCTATCGGTTCAATCAAGGTAGAGCGTCCTAATGTATGATAGCCTTTGGCATATGCATGATAAACAATCCACCAGTTGCCGTTCACATCATCTATCAGTGTGCCGTGACCTTTAGACCACCAATTATCCGTTGCGCTATACGTATGCACAATGGGGTTGTAAGGTGAGTCCTCCCAAGGTCCGATCACACTTTTTGAACGGGCTGATACAACCATGTGGCTGGTTGCGGGTCCTGCGGTTCCTCCTTGAGCAGAAGTGAGATAATAGTAGCCATTATGTTCATTCAGTTTCGGGGACTCCAGACACATGCATTCCGTATCCCAATGATCAGGATATTTCCATCCGTCATATACTTTCTTCTTCTCCCCAACGGTAGCAAGTCCGTCTTCTGTTAATCGGATCACCTCCCCTTTATCCACATAAAGATAGCGATTTCCCTCCCTATCCACGACATGACCAGGGTCAATTCCTCCTACCTTCAAGTCTACGGGAAGACTCCACGGTCCACGAATATCTTTCGCCCACATCACCCAATTGGTTCCTGCAGCAGGATAATAAATATAATAAGTATCTTTGTATTTCAACAAATCAGGTGCCATGGCAGAGCCTTCATATTGAGGCATGACACGACATAACGGCTCCCAGTTCATTAAATCCTGCGAGTGCCAGATTAAGAATCCGGGAGCGTAATAGAAAGGAGAATGAGTCATGTAGTAATCCTTGCCGTCACGCATAATAGAAGGGTCAGGATAATCACCCGGAAGAATCACTTTAGGATAAGTCTGTGCATTCATCTGCAAAAATGACAAAAGCAATAAAAGAGATAATAAAAGTCGCATCATAGTATTTTATGGGGTTATTCATTACCTGTCATCGAGTTCCAACCCGATACAGCTGTTTTTTATTCTTCAAAAATACATATTCTGCTAATAAAAAAGGGGGTATAATTCGTGCAAAATAGGACAGAAATCAGCCAAAAGCCGCTTTTTATTCTTTCTAAAGAAATAAATCACGTCGGATTTACCAAACTAGAGGAAATAAAATAAGGGCACTCTCTTTAAGAGATATGCCCTTCATGCTCTTTCAATATTTTATATATCTATCTTCTTACTTATATCCGACAGAATCAATAACCCGGATTCTGTTTCAAATCTCCGTCTTTGTTCAATTGAATCTCGGTGAGAGGTATCGGAAGCAATGTATGGATATTGGCATCAAAACCTGTAATCACCTTATTGCTTGGTGCGGCAGGTTCCACATCCCCATTCAATTTGATACGTTCGGCCAACGTATTGGTCCGGACTAAAGTCATACGACGGTTCTCCTCACTAATCAATTCACGGGCACGTTCATCCAAAATGAAGTCAATGTCAATCTGATCAGCCGTTACTTTACCAGCACCCGGAGCCACCGCACGATAGTCTTTAAAGGCACGGTCGCGCAACACATTGATGTCATCAGCCGCCCCCTGTGTATTCCCCTGACGGAAACGAGCCTCTGCACGAAGCAAGTAAGTTTCTCCCAAACGCATCACAGGCCAGTCCTTCACTACAGCATAACCAAAATCATCGGTTTCATCATAAGCCCCCCATTTAGTGGGATGAGGATAAAATACGTTCAATGAATCTCCCTCGTGAGGGATGACCTGGTCGCCCGTTTTTAATGTCACATTTCTTACACCTTTGTCTTTATCCACCAAGAACCCTTTAGCATCAATACCAACTTCTTTTGAAAAACCGGGCTTGTTATACCACATTACACGACGGATATTATAATTAGAATTACGGATATCACCTTTCTCATACAATCCGTATTTCACAAAATTGCTGATACGCAAACGGCCATTACCACGACCGCCTATGGAATCCGCATTCACCATACCATCCAGTTTATGGAAAGCAGGAACCCAGTTACGACGTTGTTGCGGATTATCAATTGTACCGCCATTCACATCACGGTTATACTCCATTTCGAAAGTCCAGATAGCCTCCATATTCCCCTGTGAACGACGCTGATTCCCCCAACGGAACATATCATGATAATAATCACCCGGCTCGGCCGCATATTTACCATATCTTGCTGAAATCAGTTCATATTTACCACCTGTTATAATAGGCGTCACCGCATCTTCCGCCTTCTTGAAATAGGAAGCATCACGCATACCCATCCGAAGATAGGCTTCTCCTGCCAACTGTCTTGCCATGTCCTGATTTATACGGCTTTCATTTTTGGCAGCTCCCACTACCGGAAGATTAGACATGGCATAAACCAAGTCAGAATCAATGACTCCATCCACCTCGGCAACCGCATTACGGGTATAATCTGTACGCGGAATACTAGTAGATTCTGTCACCAAAGGTACATCCCCCCATAATGTCACCAACATATTGTATGCATAAGCACGAAAGAACATGGCTTCGGCTGTTGCCGCCGCATCACCGCCTTCAGCTTGTGAAGCGATAATCTGATTCGCACTATTAATGAGCTCATATAATTTTTCCCAAAGGAAACTTACCCCTGCATTCTCTGCATTCAATTCCTGATATCTGTAAAAAGGAACCTCTACCCCCTGAGTGTCACCGGGAGCACCTACATCCGTACCTACCTGCCAGCATCCTACAAATCCCTGCTGACTGGACATTCCCCATATAGCAGCATATTGACGGTGCAGACCTACCAATTTCGCATTTACATCTGATACTTCCGGACCATAACTAGAGTACATTTTCTCATCCAGAAAACTATCGCTGCATGATGTAGTCCCAATAACAAATGCCGATGCAGCAAAAGTTGTTAATAATATATTTCTAAATTTCATAGTTCTTCGTTTTTTAGAATGTTAAATTAACTCCAAATACACAACTCTTAGTCATCGGGTAGTTACTGCTGTCATATACAGTTTCACCTCTTGTACTATCCCATGAACTATTACCACGAGCTACCTGACGAGCCTCAGGATCCCAACCTACCCAATCCGTGAAAGTAAACAGGTTACGTCCGCTCACATAAAGCTGCAAACCACCGATACCCATCTTCTGAATCATGCGCTGTGGGAAAGTATAACTTAATGTGATGTCTTTGATACGTGTATAACTGGCATCACAAGGGAAACCATATCCATGTTTGTTTGAGTTCTTACGCAATGAACGCCATTCGTTACTCTTGTTTTCCGGAGTCCAATAACCTATTTCAGTAGTGGTATTACGACGTCCCATTTCATCACCTGCCATACCGATCAATGAATTGTTCTTTTTCAATCCTTGTGTAGTCTGGATAAAGATACTCAATGTAAAATCCTTATAAGTGAACGTATTCGTCAGACCACCAATCCATTTCGGTGTTGTCTGCCCTTTGATGGTACGGTCATTGTCATCAATCTTGCCATCAGGTACTCCGTCAGGGCCACTGATATCCGCCAACTTCACATCACCAGCTTCTGCAATCGGGTCCCAATTCAAATGGTCGCCACGGGCTATCTCATCTTCCTGCCAGATTCCAACCATTGTATAATCATAAATCACGCCTATCGGATGTCCAAGGAACCAACGGTTACCCAAGTCGTTCTGTCCGTCTCCATAAAGGTCTTTTATCTCATTCTTATTCCATGAAAATACCAAATTGGAACTCCAGGTAAAATCGCCTGAAACAATATTACGGGAATTCAGTGTCAATTCCACACCTTTATTAGCTGTTTCACCCATATTGGAGTACACGGTATTGTAACCAGTTACTTTAGGTAAATTACGTTTCAGAAGCAAATCGTTGGTCTTTGAGAAATACACATCAATATTACCTGTCAAACGGTTATTCCAAAGTCCGAAGTCCAGACCGACATTGAAACTCTTTGTGGTTTCCCAAGTCAGATCCGCATTCCCCATCAAATCATTGGGCCATAAACCTGCATTCGAAGCTCCGCCTAAAGCCAACATGCCTGAATCCATCTTCACACGTGACTGATATACTCCGATGGCCTCATTACCCGCTTTACCATAAGACGCACGCAGCTTTAATGTGTTCAACCAATTACTGGAAGATTCCATAAATGATTCACGGGCAATATTCCAACCTAAAGCGACAGAAGGGAATACACCGTATTTGTTATTATCACCGAAAACAGAAGAACCGTCCCGACGCACTGTAAATGTAAACAAGTAACGGCTGTCATAAGAATAATTAATTCGTCCCATTTGTGAAACAGTAGTATAAAGGTCGGTATATGAAGCTACGCTAGGTGTTTCCGCACTACCCATGTTATGCCACTGCTGGTCGTCATTAATAAATTTGCTGGCCATAGCTTGCGAACGTTGATATTTCTTACGTGAAGCGGCATACAAAGCTGTCAAATCCAAATGATGCTTTCCTAAATCACGATTATAAGCAAGGATATTCTCTATGGTATAACTTTGTGTTTCTTCATTCTTTATTTCAGCATAACCGGTCTTATTATTCACCGACTTACCTTCATAATTATTATAACGTTTGGGCATATATGCATAACCACCATTGAATTTATAGGTCAATCCTTTAAGAGGAGAAATCAACTTTCCGAAATCAATCTCGGCATAACCGTTTATATTGATATTCCACTGACGACGCTCGGGATTAGTAGTAGTCCACATCAACGGATTGGTAAACAAAGTTTCACTGTACATCGGATTAATGCAATAGCTGCCGTCTTCTTCATACATTTTTGCATAAGGAGACATAGCCTCAGCCATCAGAAAGTTAACACGTCCACCGTCACGGTTATGAGATACTATATAGGAATTAGTTCCCACCTTCATATAATCAGTCACATTCATATCAATATTCGTACGAATAGAGTAACGTTTGTAGTTGAACCCTTTCAACACACCTTTCTGACTCATATAGTCGGCAGAAACGTAATACTTCACATTATCCGCCCCACCGCCGATACTTACGTTATGGTCTTGGATGATACCAGTTTGCGATACAGCATCAATCCAATCATTCTCTATACCATTGGCCTGATTTTCCGCTTCGTATGCATTCTTCACATAATCATTGTACATGGTTTCTCCGGGGTTCTGTGACACATAATCTCTATAACGTTGAGTGATTTGCGCACCATCACAGAAATCTAGTTTATGAGAAAAATCCTCCACTCCGAAATATCCGTTATAACGAATAGTCGGCTTGCCGGAAGTACCACGCTTAGTAGTAATCAAAATAACACCATTCGCACCGTTTGTACCATAAATGGCAGTGGCCGAAGCATCCTTCAAAATTTCCATGGATTCAATATCATTCGGATTGATATCATTCAATGTACCTCCCGACTTGCTGATAGGCACACCGTCCACAACAATATATGGCCCGGAATTAGCATTGATGGAATTCTGACCACGCACCAAAGCATCCGGTGCATCGCCCGGAATGGAAGATGTTTGTGTAATAGTAACACCTGCCGCCGCACCTTGAACAGCTTGTAATACATTCGTCACCGGAAGTTTTCCCAGACGCTCCTTCCCTACTGAAGTAACAGAACCGGTCACATCTGATTTCTTCTGCACACCATAACCGACTACCACCACTTCCTCCAACGTTTCTGTATCCTCTTGCAAAATAATGTTAAGTGATTTTCCCGGAATAACTTTCATCTCTTGATTCTTATATCCTATATAAGAAATAACCAATGTAGCTCCTGGAGCCACATTCAATGTAAAATTACCATCGAAATCAGTAATTGTACCATTGGTAGTACCTTTCTCTAAAATACTGGCACCAATAACCGGTTCCCCTACCGGATCTTTAATCGTACCTGATACGGATTGTTTCTGTTGCTGGACAGTTTGTACGGCAGTTACAATTTCTTCGGCCATCACACTGAACGGCTGAGTCGCAACGAAACCTGTGCAAAGCAATAAGGCTGTCAAAGCCTTTCGATTTTTTAAGAACGAATTTGATTTCATCGTTTTTCTTTTATTAGATTATTACAAGGTGATTAATTATTCACTTTATCACTAGAAGATTTTTTTCCTAAAAGACATCCTCTTCGATAAAATTGGTTAACTTTATGTCTTCATAAGCATCAAACGGGTTTATTTTTCTTCTGCAAATATAAAAGGTGTTATCAAACACAAATGAATAAAAACCGTTCACGAAACATAGAAAAATCGTTCATAACGAGTTTTTAATAGCCTATTGCCGAATTCTTAACCCTCCGTCAGCATGTCATATCAAAGATTTATGCTAATTTTGCCATACACAAATTAATATCCTCATGAAAAACATATCGTTCATTATTACTTTATTTTTTATCGTCTCACTTTCAAGCCTTGAGAAAATATCAGCGCAGCCCTATACCATTAAACGCCTGGGAATGGAAGACGGACTATCCAGCAACTACACACAAAAAATTATCCAAGACCAAAAAGGATATATCTGGGTAGCGACCTCATCAGGACTCAACCGGTTCGACGGACAAAAATTCATTCTTTATGGACAAGACAATCATAAGACAGAGCAAAACTGGATCAACAGTCTGCTAGCCGACCCCACGAATGATAACGTATGGGTTGGAACTGATCAAGGGCTATTTTATTTTGACTATCCTACCGGAAGCATGATGCCCCATGCCACTCCGCTAAGTCACTTGGACAAAAACATCACGGGGCTGACCGCTGCTACCGACTCCGGTATATGGATTACCCATCATACTGCAGGAGTTATACATTGGTCTGCACAAGACACCACCTGCTATACCCCACAGACGGTACTGGGATTAAAAGGCCCTTTCCAGACAGCTGTCGATGACGGAAACGGTAACCTATACATCGGCCACAGTGACAAAGGGTTGAGTATCATTTCAATAAAAAACAACTTTTGCAAGAACTATCGGCATATCCCCGGAAATCAAAATAGTCTGCCCGACAACAGCGTAAACGTCATTTATAAGGATAAAAGCCATAATATCTGGTTAGGCACCAATAACGGACTAGTACTATTCAACCCTCAAAAAGAAAGTTTCACCACTTTCAGACAGATGGAGGATAATGAACACTCCCTGTTAGGTAACCAAGTAGCCGATATCAAACAAATGAATGACGGCACGTTATGGATTTCCACCTATCTGGGCGGGGTCAGCATCTTCAACCTACTCGAGAATACGTTCACCCCTCCAGCACAAGCCATCTTTACCCGTATCACAGCCAGCAATGACGGACACGGTTTGTCTAGTCCCAATGCACAAAGCATCATACAGGATTCTTTCGGCAACATATGGATAGGCAACTATCGGGGAGGAATTGACTTTATCAGTCATACCCAACCCCTGTTCAATACCATCACTTACAAAACAGAAAAGTATGGTCATAACTGCAACAAACAAGTCTGGGGGCTATGGGCAGACAACAACCGACAAATATGGTTGGGTGGAGAAGGCGAATTAGGTATTTACAAAGAAGGGAAAGAAATAGAAATCATCCCCCTAAACCAATGTCGTCTAAACAAACAAACACATATCAGCGTCATCCATCAGGACAAACATGGCGACTTGTGGCTGGGTACCCACAAACATGGTGTAGCCATCTATCATCCTGACACCAAACGCATAACCTGTATCGGAGATGATAAAGATGGAAGCCTGGACATCCTATGCTTCTACGAAGATACAGACGGAAAAATATGGATAGGTACCCAAAGTGGACTTTATTCCGCCTACAACCGGGAGCTGACACAAGAAGATAAAATTAACAGACTATTGACCAATAAAGGAATAAGAAGCATCCTAAGGGACAAGAACGGCAAACTATGGATAGGAGCCAAAGGATTGTTTCTGTTCGATGACAAAGGACAACTGTTCCAGGAACTGACAACAGAGCAAAGTTTCCCCATACGCTCCGTCAATTATTTGATGGAGGATTCGCGTAAACGAATCTGGGTAGGAACCAATGACGGAATCCTGGTTTTCCGAGATGCCAGCCATCTGGAAGATTATTCCCATTATGGGACGAAAGAAGGACTGCAAAACACCAATGTACGCGCCATACAGGAAGACCATGACGGAACCATCTGGCTCAGTACCAATGCCGGTATTTCACGATTGGACGAAAAGACAAAGACTTTCTACAATTACAACCACTATGACTGTAGATACTAATTGAAAAGTGCGCCAATATTCCAGTTGAAAATTGCGCCACCATAGGATAAGTATAATGACCTTTGTATAATCCAAATGCAAAGGTAAAATGAAGACTATGGTAGAAAGACAATCAATAATACACATGTATAGAGTATGCGGTTATAGCAAACGGCGTATCTCTCGTGAACTTCATGTCAGCCGTCATACCGTTGACAATATTCTTTCAAAGTACGAATCAGCCATCCGCACGGACAATCCAGAAGAGGCTTTGAGTGATTTGCTTACCATCCAGCCCAGGTATGACAGTTCCAGACGCCGTCCTCGCCGGCTCACACAAGAGATTAAGGATAAGATAGGATTTTGCCTGAAGAAGAATGCCGTTAAGATAGCTACCGGACTTCGCAAACAGCGCATGTTGAAAAAGGATATCCACCAGTTTCTGTTATCTCAAGGATACACCATCAGTTACGCCACAGTATGCAGTTATATAAAAAATATAGAGTCATACAAAGAGAAGAAAAAGAGCGAAGCCTTTATCCGGTTGTTCTATGAGCCTGGATGCATTGCCGAGTTTGACTGGGGTGAAGTTCTTCTTTTTATTGACGGCGTCAAAACCAAGTTTTATCTGGCCGTATTCACTTTCGGGCATAGCAATGGCAGATACGCCTATCTTTTCAGGCATCAGAATACGCTTGCCTTCATGGAATCCCACCGTAACTTTTTCAGGGATATACATGGTGTCCCCGCCATGATGGTCTATGACAATATGCGTGTAGCCGTCAAGAGCTTTGTCGGTGGTGATAAGAAACCTACAGAAGCTTTGATGAAGATGTCCGGTTTCTATTGTTTTGAGTACCGTTTCTGTAATGTACGGGCCGGATGGGAGAAAGGACATGTGGAGCGCAGCGTGGAATATGTCAGAAGGAAAGCTTTCTGCCTGACAGACCATTTTGGTGATATACATTCTGCCCAGGAGCATTTAAACCGGGTATGTATGCAGGTCAACAACGAGCAAGGCAGTCTTTCAACAGCGGAGAAAACATCACGTCTGGAAGCTGACCTGTCATCGCTGAAGCCTTTTCCCGGTAATCTGGGCTGTTTTGAGGTCTATGAGTACATTGTGGATAAATGGTCAACTATCAGCATGAAAAATGTTCATTATTCCGTACCTGATTCTCTTGTGGGAGAAAAAGTACATGTCAAGGTTTATAGTGAAAAAATCGTCATCCTGTACGGGAAGGAGAAAGTGGCCTCTCATCAACGCAGTTATTGCGGTGGAGACTGGTGCATCAAGCTGGAGCACTATTTGCGTACACTTTCCCGTAAACCGGGGGCATTGCCCCACTCTGTGGTTTGGCAAAGAGCACCGGAAGAACTGAGAAGGCTGTATGACATCCATTTCAAGGAGGACAACAGGACGTTTGTTCTGTTGCTGGACTATGCCCGAAAAAATGGATTTTCCGGAACGGACATTGTCACGGCATGCAAGGAGCTGACCGGACGTGGTGTCAGAAAGATATCTCCGGACCAGGTAAAGGCCATGCTGCATGGTAGCGTACAGGGAGAGACAGAAGAAACCATGGAACCGCCTGTTCTCCCGGCACAACAGGAGAATATAGAAAGAGAAGCTGTGGATATGCTTGAAGGCATCACGGCGCTCATGACAGGATACAATGAAGTGCATGATATAATACCAACCATTTAAGTTTATAATATATGAAATCAGAAAAAGAAACCATTTATGACTATGCTGCAGAACTGAAGCTTCTGGCCTTTAAAGAGGAACTGGAATGCACCCTTTCATTGGCAGCTGAAGAAAACTGGAACCATCTGCAGTTCTTGACGGAATTGCTTGGAAAGGAAAGCGCCAGGAGAAGGGAGTGTAGAAGAAGATCAAGGATAAGATCTGCGGGATTTCCACAAATGAAGTATCTGCATGAGCTTGTTATGGAAGACATGCCCAAAGAGGCACAGGTAATATTACCTGAATTGGAGACACTGGACTTCATCAGACAGGGAAGAAACCTGGTCCTGTATGGAAATCCGGGAACGGGAAAGACGCATATTGCTACGGCTTTAGGAATAAAGGCCTGCCAACAGGACTTTACCGTATTGTTTACTTCAGTGCCGGTCCTGCTTACCCAGATAAGGGAGGCTAAATCAGCAAAGACACTGAGGACGCTACAATTAAGGTTTGAAAAATACGATCTGGTCATCTGTGATGAGTTCGGATATGTCAGTTGTGACAAGGAAGGAGGAGAACTGCTTTTTAACCACCTGTCGTTAAGAGCCGGAAAAAAGGCTACAATCATTACTACTAATTTGGCTTTTAACAGATGGAATGAAATCATAAAGGACAAGGTGCTTGTGGCGGCAATGGTTGACAGGCTTACACATAAAGCTTATCTGGTTAATATGACCGGACTGTCTTATAGGCTTAAGGAAACACAAAAAATGAGACAAGATAAATGAATATTTTAAACTTATAGTAATTTTGTAACAAGTTATGGATGGAGCTCTTTTCAATTAGAATACAGCGCACTTTTCAATTAGTATCTACACTCATACAAAAAGATTCAGATCCGCAATTGGTTAAATTTGTCAATTCGATAGATTCAGTACCTGAGGTTGAAACCGCGTAAGTATTTGTCTAACAAGTCCGAATTTTACGATTTTACCCGTCAGAAC